>Ga0114951_10000579_pt1 | contig 49101 bp, 91 predicted proteins | sample AM7aDNAmetaG_FD_88677 | JGI IMG/M metagenome (GOLD analysis project Ga0114951, IMG submission 88677) | Freshwater microbial communities from Finland to study Microbial Dark Matter (Phase II) - AM7a DNA metaG | ecosystem: Environmental > Aquatic > Freshwater > Lake | place: Finland: Lake Alinen...
ATGGTATAGACCAAAGGCAGGGAAAAAGATGAGAGTTGAACTGGATAATAGCACATATTCGTTTTATACTAAATCCCCATTTAGCAATTTTTACAGTATTTTCTCAGATATTAAACAACTCAGAAAACAGAAACTACAAAAAATATGGGTAGAATAGTAAGAAATGATGATATGAGGAGAAAAGAATTTAATCAAGAACTGTTTGATAAATTAGTTAATAAAGAGCTTGAGCCTTATGGTTTAACAGTTGAAGATATTAACCATGAAGATGATAATTTTATTGGTTTACGATGGTATGAAAGATATACAATGACCGAAGATGAGGAAAAAGTGTTTACTGAATGGGCAATCAATGAAATAAAAAATACTGTAAAGCCATGTAGTAAAGAACAAGCTACAACATATTTTTATAATTTTTGGCTTGGATGGGGGCTAAGAGTGGCTCCAGTGGCAGCGCAAAGAAAATTTAAATTGAAAAAAATTGAAGATGGTAGTTTGTAGTTAGATGGCTAAATTTTTAATATTTGAAAATATTTTCACTTTTTTTAAATTATTTTTATTTTAACGATAACTTTGTTATATTCAATTTATTACAACATTTAAATGCGTCATTTTTTAAAGCTATAACCTTAAAAAATGGATTAATTTTGCTAAAATAATTTTTTTAAATTTTTTTTTCTCGGAATTGGTCCCTACATTTGCATCATCAAAATAACTAACCTCAGTATTAACCTAAATTTTTAATTATGAAAACCCAGCAATTAAACAAAATCATCCAAGACGAGATGAAAAATGACAGGATCGCCACACTTCAAGCAATACTTGCTGTGCTGATGACGACACCAAACGCCTTTTTGGATTTTATCAAATTGGCATTGAAAACAAATTACGATACCGTATTCGGGTATCTGGCAATTGCCCTTCGTGAAGTTTTCGCAAGTGATGATTCTTGCGTTCTTAATTTTGTGAGGGGTATGAACATTGTGAAAGCTGTTGCAAAATTCAAACCAGCACTCGGTCAGAGGATTCAGATTGATAGCCATATTCGTGATTTTGCAACCGAATTTCGTGAATATGGGTATCTGAGTAATTCCCTCTCTACACCCACCTATAAAATTCCAGATGGTATGGGAAGATTGCGGGGCGCAGCGGAAGAACTAAAAAATAATCCGAATGGTGTGTGCCTGAAAGATGGAATTCCACTCAAGGATAAGATGTTCGCTTATGTTGTGGATAATTTTACCCACAAAGATTTCATTCGTTTGAACGCACTTAAATTCAGCATGTCTGAAAAAGATGTAATTCAGTCAGCTTCACAGTCTGTTGATCGCACAGTCAAAGGCGATTACGATTATTATGAAAAAACACTCGCAATTGAATCATGGTTGACTGGCACTGTTTACAAAACGATTGCTGAGGATCGTTTAGGGCTCTCTTTTGACCATAATACCCCAGCAAAGAAATCATTCCTTAAACTGGACTTCCACTTTGGGCATAACCCAGTAACAGGAAAGAGAAACCTCACCAGACAGCAAAGTGATGATGTCATCAATATGATCAAAGACCTTATCAGTCCAAAAATGAGGGGTAAACGTATCCCAATGCTTTTGGGATCAACAAATATTTACGGTCTTCCCAAGGGTCTGTATGATGGTAAGACTCCAGGTAAGAGCAAACCCCTCTGTATGCTGCCAATTGATTACCCAAAATTCCCTTATGCGTTGGGATGTCTGTTTCGTGACAAAAATTATGATCACAAGTTATTTTGTTACTTCCTTGAGGATGGAAGTCAGGAAACAATTGACATTATTACTGAAATGGCAGAGGCTGCACAGAACAAATCAGGTGGTAATGAAGTTCTCATAAAAAAGAATTTCGCAAAGCCTATGATCAACTACTACAACAACAAGTTGTTTTCTGCTGGACTTCCAGCATCCGCTATGCTGAGTGTGGCTGCACTTTCCAACCCAAAGAAAAAGAGGGTATCGAAAAAAACGTCAACGTCTATTGTAGCTAAGAACCCTCCCAAGGCTGGATCAAAATCCCCCATCAAAGCACAGCACAAAACTCTGGTCACCCCCACAACAATTAGTGGCAATACACCTTAATCACATTATCACCATTTAACATAAAAAAAGGAGCCAATCGGCTCCTTTTTTTATATTCCACTTTATTCCCCAAATCCAAATTCTCCCAAGTCGAATCCAAGTTCTAATTTTTCCATGTAGTCTGCTTTATCAAATTCACTGTCATTGACCAGTGGTTCGAACCATTTATAAAATCTGCGAATTGGAACAACTTGAAATGCACTCTTAGAATAATATAAGTGAATCATACCAAGGCAATACTCATATTCATATATTGAAAATTGCTCGTATATTTTTTCAATAGTTGTAAATATATCGATCTTTGTTCTGAAAACAATTCTAATCTTACATTTACATTCCTTTTTCATCTATATAATCATTTTTATAATTGTAATCATTGTAAAGCTTATTCAATTTCTTTCTTCTCAAGTATCCAACGTCAAGTTTGAATCTTTCAGCATTAAATGTTCCAATTCCTTCTTCTGGATCAGCCCAATATTTAGTATCATCATATCCACCAAGTTCTTCAAGTTCCTCATACTTTATTTTATATCCCAACCCGTAAGATTCTGTTTCCAATGACATCACCTGATATACTTTTCCCTGCTCAAGTGTCATCAGCCCAGTTGCATTAATACATTTAACACGATCCCCAACTTTAACTCTACTTTTTACAACGTCCATAATATATATTTTATATTTATATCCAAGTCTGGAAGGTTAGTTTACTTTTTTTTATAGTGAAATTGTGTTATATTTGCGTAAACTTTTAGTATAAAATGGAATAAAATATAAATGAGAAATTTAATAGTTAATGAATGTGGCGACAAATGTCCATTTTTTCATACACAATACGGTGAGGATGATTATGAGTACTATGAGTTCTGTGTTTTGGCTGAGTTTAATAATTTGCCAGAAAATGCAATCTGCGGTGCTAAACCAGAATGGTGCCCATTAACCAATATGCCAATTACAATTACATTTGAAAATTATTCGAAAGAACTACAAAATAAAATAGATTTTGTTCAAATGCAAATTATAGAGCTTGAAGAAATTGGAAAATTGGTAGAGGATCACGAATTCATGTCGATTGCTAATAATAATAAGCTTGAAAGCCTGTATAAAGAATTGGAAGATTTAAAAAATTCAAATGTTCTTACAAAGAATTGAAACGATGGGCGAAGATAAAAAAGCACTTGTCCGATGTGATCATTGGTACAATTGCACAGCTCATGGGTGTGCTCACTACGAAGAGCATAACCATTACTACAGCGGGTGCAAACTAAGTTTCTGTGACGAATGGCGTGTTCAATGTTTAACAGAATCACAATTGAGAAAAGAAAAGTTGAAAAAACTTAAATTAAACGAAAAATGATTGAATACGTGAAAAATAAAATAATTGATAAGATAATTCAGATATATTCATCTGAAGAATTTCAGTCTGGTATAAGTAAATGTGCAAATGATATTAAGGATACAACCATCAAATACTCTAATGATATTAAAGTCGGTACAATAAAATGCGCTAAAGGGCTCAAAGGTGAGTCCAAACGATACATCAGAGGGGTTAAGGTGGAAGCGGTCGAAACAAAAGAAGCCTTCCTCATATTGACTAAATATATGAAAAAGGAGGATATTACAAAAGAAGAAAAAAAGATATTTAAATCCCAGATGATAGACTTACTTAAAGGATTCGGTATAGTGATTCCATTGCAGTTAATTCCGCTGCCATTTGTAAGTACGGTTCTAATGATAGGTCTTGATCATGCACTACAAAAAATGAATATCCAGATATTACCAAGTTCATTTTATGAACCTAAAGAACTATTAACAACAGAAGCAGTAAAAGCCGACTTAAAAAATATTAAATAAATGGTCAATGTAGGTGATAAAGTCATATTTTCAACTAATGTTAACCCAAAACCGCCAATATCTCCGCCTCAGCACTATGAAGAAGGTAAGGATTATATTGTAACTATGATCGATAATAACGATTTTACATATAAACTTAAAAAAGCCGATGATGATTTTGATAGTTGGAATGGATATAGCTGGATTGATCAAGCATGGTTCAAGCCATTATCACAAATCAGAAAAGAAAAAATGAATCAAATTGAAGGTCGAGTGGACCTGCAAACTGAGAGTTTAGAAAAATAAATTCACTTTAATTTTTTTTTCTCGTATTTTGTTTATATCTTTGTTGAGTTATTCAATTAGTATTAACTAAAAACCTCAAAGCTATGAAAACAAAAACTAAAATTTTACTGGTGATGCTCACTGTAGTTTGCTTATTCATCCTTGCAGCATTCGTTGTATTTTTGCTAACTTATGCCAGTAGAAAGGAAATGAGACAGAAAGAAAAGTTCATTTCTAAAATTACTTCAGTCGCAATTGAGCACATCGACTATAATGTTGATTATCAAATGTCTGATCAAGAAAAATTGTTCGGACGATATGGTATGTGTGGTGCGTTCAGAGATAAGCCAGTACACAGGGATATTTTTTACTGCGGGTATTATATTGTTGAAGTATATACCATTAAATGTGAGCCGTTCACTTGTCGGGCCGACACATCAATCAATGTTATTGACATTAATGGTAACAAAACTACATTTTCATCGGATAATGGGATGGTTGAATACCCTACATCGCTTCTGATTAATAAGTTCTATCCTCATCGTACCTTTGTTAATCTTGTTAACGACAAGAATCCGATTGAGAAAATAATGTGCGAAGTTGTTGATTCATGCCAAATTATTCCAGCAGTTGTAGTTGCTCCAGCCCCATCTGTTGTTTTTGATAAGAAAGGAAATGCTATAGTCATTTCTACCACTGGTGATGAACCTTTGCCAGAAGGAATGCACAATAAAGGAATATATGGTCCTGTTGTTCCAATGGTTGGTTATAATCCCGATTACATTGAGTTTAAGGAAGATTTCTCAGAAGCCAGATTTCAATGCAAGTATGCCCCCGATCAATATTCGTATTATAAATTTTATTGTGGAAATTATTTAACTACTGTTGCTATTTTTAAACGTGTACCATTCAGACTATCGGCTGACACAATGATCATAATTAACACAATTAACGGAAATAACATTCTTGTTCGAAATGATCGTGTTCTTGGAGATTTCAAATACGGTAAAACTCCTTATTATCTTTCTGCTAAAGAATCTTACCCGCTTTTGAAAGAGCTTTTCAAAGCTATTAAAAACAAAGATCGTAGGTTTCCAGTAAAAGTTACTTGGCTTGATAACCCAGCCAATTGCGAATATTAATCCATGTGAACGATATCGTCACCTTTATATTTCTTTTCTCCTCGGATCACCACGGCAACGTGGTGATTCTTTGTTTTATTGTTATCATCAACGTCATGCCATCTTTTTTCAAGCTCTTCATACGTTAAGTATGTTCGGACAACTGATGATGGGTCCTCAAAAAATATTCTGGTGTCGTTGTAACCAACCGCCACAACATAGTGCCCATCGTGATAATCTTTTTCCCAATCTAAGTTGTCAACAGAATAATCACGCCATGCTTGTAATAATAAAATTGATGGAATTTTTTCGTCCAGTAATTCTTTTATCTTTTTTATTGAAGAATTTCTAAGAATTTCGGCTTCTAATCCATAATACTTGGCAACTTCAATCATTTTTGATAATTTTGTACCATGTTCAATTATACTGGTTTTTTCTGTGCTCAATAATTTTATTAATTCATCCTCTCTTTTTTCTATCCCATAGTAAATAAGTACTTGCTGAAAACAAGTAACACCACAATCATAGTTGAATTCTTGCCTTAGATCAGGAAAATCTAATTCAACTGTTGGCTTCAATGAATTTAATACACTTTCGTTAAATTTTGCATAATTATAAATCATGATCTATATATTATTTTTAAAGATCAAATCTTTTTGTTATCATAAATTTCTTAAATTTATCTTCAGTTATATTTAATTTATAATCTTCAATTTTATCTATTGGTATTAGATACCCAGTTTTAGAATTGAACGTATTAAATGATGTGGATGATGAATTAATTCTTGCTTTCTCAATAAATTCAATTAAAGTATCATTCTCATTTATGCTTTCAAACATAATGAAAATATTATCAGTAGAACTTGCAGAATATCTTATTGCTCCATCATAAATTGAGCTATCGTATATTTTATAGTCTGCGATATATTTAATTAGACCCTTTGGTTCTCCAGTCATTGTGCTGGATATTCCGACAACTGCTGCTTTAGTTTCTTCAATATTGCATGTGCATCTTGCTTTTTTAATATTGTATTCTGGTAACATATATACATTTATCATATCTAATACAAATTCAAACATAAACTTTTGAAATTCATTTAGTAAGTCTATACGTTCTAATAACATTTGTTGTTGTCCTTTCAAGTATCTCATAGATCAAATTGATTTCCTTTAATAATCACATCATAATTTAATGGTAATGTGATTAATTTTTGTTTTATATAATTCTTAGCAGCTACAAAGGCAGAATATTTATCTTTATTTTTGATAGAAAATACACCATCAGTACCACCAATATATTTATCTTTCCAATATATTTCAACATCAAACGCTGGTTCAGATTTATCTCTTGACCAGTCCCTTATTTTAATTACATATATCGGATTAGGTGAAACTGAGGATTGAGAGTATTGTTTGAATTGAGTCAGAACTGGTAAAATTGGGGTGGAAAATTCTAATTTTTTTATAATATATTCTTTAACACTATTAAAAGTATTTTTACCAATATTTTCAATACATTTCACATCAATTATACTATCTTTAAAATATATTTCAACCTGAAAATTATCGTCATTCTGAATGATCTGAATCTGGTAAAAATCGTGATTAGTCGGGCGACTTTTACCCTCATAAAATTTCAAATATTTCATAGGTCGAATCTTTTAGTTGCATTTGATTTAGCAAGTTCCTTATTATACATTTCTTCATACTTATTTAATTCTTCTGGATGTTCGATAAATGAAATTCCATTATATCCCAAAATAACATTAGTTGAGTTCCAACTATTAGTTGAGTTCCAACTATTCAGGTTCAAATTTGAAGGTACATTTATCCAATCACCGATAATTAATCCAAGGTTTTTGGCTGATTCTACAGCATCTTTTATTGTTGGGGGTTCGATATCTAAATCATCATCATCGAAGAAATCGTTAGGGTCATCAATAGTTTCAATTTCATAAATACTATTCGAACAAAATATAGCCCAGCCTTCTTTTTTATAAATTTCTTGATGGATGAGATCGAACCATCCTATAAAAAATTCCATTTCTGGATAAATAGATTTATTCTCGAATTTTTTCAAATATTTCATACCCCAACCCAAGCATTTATTTTTGAGTGCCCACTATCTGCCAGTGCATTAGCCCTGTGGAATCCATCAATTATTGCATGGTTTGAGTCAGCAATTACTGGCGGATAAAATCCACCGCTGCCATCAAGCATACCTTTATAATCATCTACAATATCTGGGTTTGTTTGACCAAGGCTCAAATCGTGCACATCTATTTGCTGTAGCTTATATTGGGTGTAGGCCCTAAGTTTTTTTGTTAGTTCACCGAAATCATCTTTAGTATGAAGAAATTCAGCATAAGCAATAATATCATCTACTGGCATCACATCGCCAAGTTTAGCTGATATGACTTTGTTGTAAGCCATTTCAGTGTTTTGAAATTGTTCTTTAAATAATTTTATGTGTATCATAAGTCAAATCTTTTTTCATTTCTTTTTTTCTCTAATTCTCTACCCAATTCACCGATAGTTGGATTATATATAGTTATATCATTAGTCCAAGAAACTACATGCCATTCTTCATAAGGCATTTCTAATATTTTCAGCATAATCTTTTTTGTCTCAAACTTTGACGGTGAAAATGAATGTGCATTACATTTTATGTCTATTACTGTCCCCCCATCTTTACCACCAACGGTAACTCTACCAGACGGATCACAACTAATACATGTAAATACAACTTTACTATTCAAAAATAATTCAATTAGATACTTATAAAAGAAGTTATCATCAAACCCATAACCAAGTACATCTTTCCTGAGATTGTTTAACTTGAAGGTTATTTGACTGATATTTTCGAATAATTTGAACTTTATTATCATAAATCGAATTGATTTGTACTTTTTTTAATCATTGCCGCCTTAATACATTTTAACGTATCTGGGGTTAATTCTCCATAAAAATAAACTGGATAATTTGCATCAAGATCATATCTACGTGGACCAATTTTTTGCTTTGGTCTTTGCTCACCAATATTATAGAAAAAAACTGATATATCAAAACTATCTGATGTGCTTCCATAAGACCACCCTCTAATTTTACCCTTAATGGTTTTTGGCTTATTTCGCCAATATTGATAACATTTAGTCAAGTTATAGTCTACGCCATCTTTCATTTGCCAAACGTCTGAATACGTAAATTCAATTGTATGATTGCCATTAAATATTTCATTAAATATGATATCAAAAGTAATTTTTGCATAATAATTAAAAACCGCTTTTAAGTCAACAGTAGTCACTTGAGTTTTATTTTCGAATAATTTGAACAGTGTTATCATAAATCGAATCGATGTTGTGCTATTTTTGGGTGTTTTGGATTTTTACTAAATCTATTACCATAAAATGACCTACCAGAGCCAATGAATATTAATGGTACAGTTTTCCAACTTCCATTTCGCTCTTTTTGATGACCGCCTGTGCTGTTGTACTGTTCTATTTTATATTTCTGACCTATATGTAAAATTTTATCATTATCACCTCTATTGCTAATACAATACACTTCATCACCGACCTTCCAATCTGATCTATCTTCACCATCATCACCAGCAAACTTAACCTCAAACGTTTTAATGTATTTCATAGATCAAATCTTTTTAAATCGTTTGGCTTTCTGAGAGCCATATAAAGTTCATTTAATCTATCTGGATAAACCCAAACCTCAACACCTACAAATGCCTTAAATTCATCACGATCTGAAGTTTTATTTGGCTCCCCAATTAATAACCATTCTTTACCTTTAGAATAGCCATTTTCAAATAAATAATCAAACATTTTGTCAATATTAGAAATATCGTGTTTATCAACAGACGTTAAATACAACATCATGTACGATGCATCACTATCTTGCGCACCAAGTTCGCAGTGTGAAAAATTAGAAATATCTATAAATTTATGGGCAAGCGCATTAGCCACATCAAGTGCAGCATTTCCAACTTTCTTAGCTTCGTATACCTTTTTGATTTTCATATCTTGTATATATAAAAATATTTCAAAAAAAATAACGTTAAGATTTTTTTTTCTCGTACAAGTGTTGTATATTTGTACTCTAATTCAATCGATATGATAAACGCAATTGGTCATTATATTCTTTTGCTCAGTCTCCCAGCTCTTATCTCTGTTATGATTTTTACGGTGGGTAGGGTGATGTACAAACATTTCAAGTCATATTACAAAGTAAAAGTAAAGGGAATCGAATACTGGATGGAACTCGAAAAAATTGATCAAGCTCAAAGAAAATGTAGTTTTAACGAATGGTGTACCTTACAAAAACTTAGGGAATACTATGAAGCGTTGATTGGCAAGAAATATCCACCAACAGTAACAAAAACAAATAGAAATTATCCTACATTATCAAGATTTGAACTCTAAAAACCTAAAGCTATGATAAACACAATTTTATTTTTGATCGTTGTTACCGTCTTCTTTTTTTGGGAAAAAATTAAGACCACTACATTTTATGAAAATGTAGAAGAAAGAATGATTAAACGAGTAGATAAAATGTCGGAAAGATTTGTTGAATGGTACATAGGGGAAGAAACTTCTTCTGGTAAGCTTTTTAAGTTTTTTAATAAACTATACTCATTTAATTTTATAGATAACGTGAAATTTTTAAGAATGTATTGTTTTTTATTGTTAAATAAAAACTACATTTCAAATAATTTTTCTCAAGCAAGAGGATTCGCTGGTAGATTATCCAATAAAAGATTTGCTCAAATTTTGATACAACTTAGGCATGCTGATAATATTTTGATCGAACTCCAAAAAACAATTGAATATAAATCCAATATTTTTACACATTGGGATATTACCAACAAAACATATAATACTTTAAAATATGCTCGTAAAGAAATGGCTGATTTTTATGGATATACTGTGCCAGCACCAGAATTAAAAGAAGGACCTGCTGGTAAAAGATTCAGGAATCAATTAAGATTTGACCTTTAAATTTGAAAAATATGAAAAAGATACAAAACATAATACAAAGGCTGGTTGGAGCCAAATCCAAATCCAAAAATTTTATGGGATTAAATCTTGGTGATGTTTTTTCACTGATAGGTATTCCACAAATTCCCAAAGTCAAAACAAATTCTATCTTTGACACCTTTACACCAAAGCAGTTGAAAAGAATGGGATTAATACCTAATTTTGAAGGGTTAAAAACCAATGTTATTGAACTTGAAAAAGCTGTAAACGACATCCATGACATTAGATGTGCTTCATTATTTAACTGGGAAAATGAGGTAATGAGACAGCAAGAAGAAGCTATAATCCATGCTCTGGGAATGCTTTATGGTATACTTTGGAACCTTGGAATTCTGATGCCCCCAATAGATTTAAAAGAAAATCCATTTAAAAACATGCAAAAGTTCGATTTATGAAGCTAATTTGTAAACGAAATATTGAAAATGACTTTGGTGTGATGTTATTTACCAAGGGAAAGGAATATCAAGTTGAGATCGCAACTGGTGGTGTTATTATTTTGGCATGGCACCCACCAATTGGCGATCTTTCTTGCAATACAGTATTTAATGTGGTAAACAATTACACAAACGGATTTATGAATCTTCAGTACTTCTTCAAGATATCTCCAGCATTGTTAAAATTCCTAAAATCTAATGTAGTTCCTTCGAGAATTTCGGCAATAGAAAGGTTCGACTTATAATAATATTTTCTGAAGCTTTAGTTTTCTGACTTTCCTACGGTCATAAAAGTGCTTATCAAATAATGGTGGTATTTCAACAAAACAAACGTATGGGCTGACGAATGTTATACTTGTTGAGTTATCATTTGTTTTAATATCATATATTTCATACCATTGACCAGCACTAAACAATTTGAGTGGCGGATCAGGTTGAGCAAGGTCTGGCTCATTAAATAAAGTATCGTAAAAAACATCTTCGAAGCAATATAATTTATCACCGATTTTCATAGTTTTTTTTGTAGGCAACATACCAGCCCTTGGTGTTTATGTTGTTGTCGAACTTCAAATTGGATTCCTTAACAGCCCTTGTATACCTATGAGTATCAACAAGCCAAGTAGCTCTTTTAAATTTATTTATTAAATGAGGAACGCTTTCTCCAAAGAACGGATCAGCAAGAAATAAATGATTACCATTATTTTCTTGATAGACGGCATAGTGAGGTACATCAACACTGAGTGCTACAACAACAGTCCATCCGCTGCGGGTCAGATTATCTATTAATTCAACGGTGCCATTTTCACCGTAGACACACTCCAGACAGAATTGATGAGCAGCGTCAACCATACCCTGATATCCAGTGCCACATTCAGGCAAAGTGCCCATCATACCCTCTAAAACAGATTCTTCAACGTCAGGTAATCCCTGAGCTGATAGCACCATTCTAAAGCATGCATTAGCGCATGTATAATTTTTATCTTGCTTGACGTATTCCATCTCTCCATTTATCATTTAATAGTGAGCTTTCATCAAAATCAGCATCAACTGTAAGCCCAGTTAGCCATTTTATAACCGTTAAAATGAACTTACACAATCTTGTACATCGTTCATTTCTTTGTAACAGACACCGTATTGTCCTGTGAGAAACCGATTCAAAATGTTCTTCCCTGCATTTACATCTGCATTTTATCATTTGGACGTTTTATTTTTATCACCGTATAACAATTGGTATTTAGTTTCAAGAATGGTCTTGATTTTTATCACTCGTGTCCCAAATGACCGATGCCAGCATTCCTTATTGACAATTTTTAGGTTTTCCCATGCTGTGGTCAATTCATCTTCACTCTTTGCGTCATTGGCTTCTTTTTCTACAATATCAAGCTTAACATGGACTTTTTGGGCACTCTTAATCAGGTACATGATGGATGCGATAGCACCAAATACTATTACCAATGATCCTAAAAATAATATTGCGAAAGCAGTTGATTTTTCCATATGATTAAGTATTAGATGAATTAAGTTTTAATTGATTTTTTTCGAAATTTTGAATAAATTTGATTGGGTCATTATCGAAATAATCTACCATTTTTTTGATCATGGAAGAAATCGAAACGTCCATATCTTTAAGGAAGTTATGTAAATCCTCACGATATTCCAAAAAACGATAATTTGATCCGCACATAAGCTGCGGCATAATATCAATCCGCTGCCTTACTGGTATATTTCCACCATTGTGGGTGTTGGATTCGATGATTTTATATCGTAAATCCTTTGCGAATTTATATTCTTCAGCAATGTGCCATTCCAATTGGAAACCCTCACAACGATGAAGCAGATCATCTTTTTCAGGTTGCCCACCAAACCGATTACCAGTCACATAATTACTTTCTGACGTTTTGAGAATAATAACAATCACCTTTCTGATAAAAATCTCATTGTGAAAGTATTCTTCAGCAATACGATCAACTTCAGCCTTGGCATCATCAAGAGTTAGAAGAGGCTTCGACCCATTTGATACGCTATTTTCCAGTCGTTTAGCTACATCCTCAGGAAGATTCTTAGGATATTCAATACTGAAATGACCAGTTCTGATCGATAGGTTTATTTTAAACTCTCCAATTGGGCGTTTATCTATTTTCATTATTGGTGCCATAGTTGTCGTTTTAAATTATACCATATTTTTTACTTAAATCATTTTCCAAATATCTTTTTCGAAATCCTTTTGCATAAAGGCTTCAAGTTCTTCACTTGAACAGTCATTCATCAGGGCCGCAATCTTGTTGCATTTTTCTTTAATTTTCATGATCTGAGGATCATTCTCAAAAATCATTTCGATGTGCCCTGCTGGAATTTCAAATACCCCGTTGTTTTCGGTGATCAGGGAAAGGGTTCTTGCTACTTTTGCTTTGAGTGCCATATGTTTCGATTTAGAATACAAATGTACGAACATATTTCGAATAAAAAAAATTTAGATTCTAATTTATTAAATTATTTTCATCTATTATTATAATTTTATAGCAATCTGTTGGAGATGATATATGAATAGTTACAACAAATATCATTGGCGAAATATCAAATATTCTATTATAATCAATTTCAATTAGGATATAATAGTGATGCTCATTGAGATATAATGCGTATGTTCCACTTCTATCTATTTGATTGCCAATCTTATTTTGGATGATATATTCAATAACCTTTTGAAATATATCATTAAATTCTGAGACACTACGATGACTTGTTCGTTCTTTTATTTTTTGTACTATATTATGCGTTGTAGATGAATTCCATTTTATTCTAATCACCTTTCTGGGATTGTGACAATAAACTTTTTCAATTAATGATTCATCTTTTATAAATGAATTATCTACATTAGAACGAGCAGTTTTATAAAATTCATCATCTTCGGTTGTATTTCCGATACGAGTTATAGTTGCTAAATCACTAAATCTGCTTTCAAAAATAGAAAATTTCATAATCATATGCTATATATATTTATAAATTTTATATCTTTGCTAATATGACAGATATGAAATGGTGGAACACACCAGAAAATAAAAAAATATACGATAGTAAACACATATGGAAAATTCCAGTATCAGATGCGAGACTGGCAATGGAGCATATCGGTGTTGTTCCTGAATATATAGATGTTTTACTTGATCCTCATAGTGATGTTTATAAATATGTTATACAGGTTAACAAGAAGTATTTTTCTGTTGTGTATGATCCACTTGATAATTTTTTTATCGGCTGGGGCTGGCTTCCAGATGAATCAGACTATGATGATTGGGTAGAAAAAGGATATAAGCCAATGGGAATGGTTCGGCTTAGAAAAGAGAAATTAAAAAAAATATTTGATGCTACCAGTAAAGGGGGATAAAATAATTTGCATTGATGTTAAGCCTTATTATAAATGCTTTACTCAAAAAACAGCACGTGCTTTACTAACAAAAGGCAAAGTATATACAATTCATCATGTTGATAAATGTATTTGGTTTTATCCAAATTTACCTATGCTAAGCAAGTCAACCATAATTGCTGATATCATTGATGATGAAAATTTTGGGATAGATACTGGTGTTGCATTTATCACTTTGAAAAAATCAAGAAAATTAAAATTAGAAAAATTAAACTTGAATAAATAATATTTCTATAATAGTTTATGGCTAAAGCAAATAGAGAGTTTAAAAAAGATGATAAGATATTGTGCAAAAACGGGCTAACAACTGCTGTTGGTGCCACCACAATTGTTGAGATATTCGAGCAAGGCGAAGAGTATTTTATAATGGATGAATTTAATGTTGCTAATAAATCATACGGCTGTGTAATCTATGGTGAGTATGGGTATGGTGTTAATTTTCATCAATTTTTAGTTGCAATTGATCCTAATCTGTACAATATTTATGAATTTTTCTACAGTAAAGGTCAGCAACGCAACGCAAAATTAATTAAAGTAGCTGAAAGCGATTCATCCAAAGTAAAAGAAGTTTTTGGATATTATTGGCACGAAGAAGATGGCAGCTTATTGTCTCCGCCAAGATTAACTCAACCTAATATAAACTGGTGATGCACTGTATGGTACCTTGTATTGGAGTTGAATAATAATTCTTCTACATGTTGGTTTGGAGAAAAAGAATTTCTTACAGAAAAAGAATACAGGAAATTAAAATTGAAATTTTTAGATGAAAATTGTTAAATCATATGATACTTTTTCTGTGGGGGACCGCATAGTTTGCGTCAATAATTTTGATTATGAAGAATTAATTGAGGGGCAACCTTATACCGTTACTGGAATTGAACAAACTAATGTTGTGATTGATATTAACGGTAATTCAAAAACTGCATGGGAAGGTCGTTTTGTTCTTGAAAGTGAATATCAAGAAGAAAAGCATGAACGTTTGCGTGACGACAGACGCAAAAAGTTGGAAAAACTTGAAAATAATACAGAAAAATAAAACTTTTTAAATCTCATCATATATAAGGTCTAAAATTTTATATTATGAATGGTGAGAATTTAATAATTAAAAGTGCAACCAAATATAAAGATGGTACTGGATACTCAATAAGTACTACGACAGGTTGCGGGGTTTTTCTTGATGCAAAATGGGGTGTAATCCCAAAAGCCAAAGACAATATTGTTTTATACACATTGGGATCAACAGTAAGAGGACTTGATATTAATGGTAAAAAAGTTTTCTATAAAACTGATCAGCAATTAGAAGATGATCGGCAGAAGATGTTGGAAAGAATGCGTCAAGAAAAGGAAGACGAATTCGAAAAATCTAAGACAATACTGGATGCCCGATTTAATGCTCTTCCACAATTTTTTCAAGATCGAATTAGAAGATTTCGTGAAAATAATCCCAAATTTAGAGTTGAATATGAGTCTTACGAAATGTTTTGTATCGAAGAGGCTATTAACATTGCCAATGTTCTCAAAACAAAAGAACAAGTTCAAATATTTGCAAAAGCTGATTGGAACGATCAAAAGAAAATGGTTCCAAGTATGTCAGACGACCACTCTGGCAATACATTTGGATCAGCTTGCCAACTGGCATATTTATATTTAGATAATCCAAAGAATGTAGTATTAATGCATGGCGCATTATCAACATTGGTTGGTAGCGAAGATTATGGTGATATTCCAAATGAAAATTCAAAATTAAGACAAACTCGTAGAATGAAATTGAGGTCCCTAAAAACAAAATAATGAATGACAAACTTAAATTTTTAATTGAGGATTTTCTTGAATTGAAATTTAATAATGTTCAAACAGAAATTCTTATTGATGTAATTCCATCAATTAGCCATAAGATTTTTTATTGTGTAGTTAGACCAGCGATAGGTAGCCCACTAAGTTCAATTTATTATAATGACGAATACCAAGGTGAAGGCTGCTCTACAAAAATTGTTCGTTATGAGAATTTGGTTCACTATTTGGGATTTGAATTAAATGATCCATTTGCCAATATTAAAAGGAAACGAAAAATTAAATTGGCATTAATTGAATTAGAAGTATCGATCCCAAAATAGTTTGACATTTTTTGTCGCACCTGGTAATTCGTTGATGAAAGTTTTCTTTGGTCTTTTGCGTCTTTTTCTTATGAACGCATTAGCCTTATACGTCTGAGGCTGGTTCAGGAAATTCTCAGTATCATTGATAAATTCTTCGAATATTGTTATCATACGTTATATATTGATTTCACAAATCAAATCTTTTACCTTTCATTTTTGAATTCAAATCTTTTAAATATTTCAGGGTTTTTTGTGATGGGTTATTTATATGAATATTACTATTATATAGAACTTTAGCACGATATGACTGGGATTTAAATATTATATCAAACCATATACCATTTCTATCAACTGCCGATTCAATATTTTTCACAATACTTATATGATGAGTTCCAGTAGAACTATTAAATTCCACTTCGTTTCCAACTAATAGTTCTTTTAAACAACTTTGAAAATTTAGAATATCATGTAGTGGTTTTGTTGACTCATCATTAATAAAAAAATTATGGATATCCATTAAAGGCACCATAACATTGGAAACTCCAAGTTTATAATTCAGCATTTTATCGTAATCTTCAAATAATGTTATCATATATTTATATATATTAATTATGAAACATTTATTTGCATTTGAAAATAAGAATTACGAAGATCATACTGAATATATCCAATTTCGTGAGCATTTAGTTAAGTTCGTTGAAAATATTTTAGATATTGAAATTATAAAGAAGATAGAATCATGGGATGATGCCCATTATTATTTACCATTTTCGAATGTAAATAAAAATGAGTTTATTGGATTTGATGGGCTTTATATATTCAATTTATCTCATACCCCAAACAAAGTAAGACTTTCATTTAGGAACAGTGTTATTAAAACTGAATCACCAGATCAACGTGCCGAGGCAATTATACAAGAAGATACATTAAATAAATTATTTGGAATAATGAATTTTATATATGCGTTTCCTTTGGCAAAAGATAAATGGGAAAGAGCTGGTGATCAGGGGTGTGCTGAGTTTGATACTAATGATTTGGCTGATTTTATTAAATATGCCACGTTTAAAAATTTTAAAGTATTCACAAGCACAGTCAAATTCGATTTATAAATCGAATTGATTAAATCTTTTTTCTTTATTTATTTCATCTAACATTTTTTTCAAATCTTCTTGAAGTGGGCTCAGTATTTTTATTATAGTTTTTCCATTAACAGAATGATATGGATGAGAGTAATTAAAGATGCTATTATCATCGACTGATAATCCAAAATAAAAATCATTATTATTCATCATTTGATCCCAACATATTGCTTTCACAATTCCTTTATGCGATGTATTTACACATTTGATATGGGTATTGTCCCACCCTCCAGCTTTTGCCAAACCAAGGCAATCAAATTCAATTAGTTGACTACATATTATTTTATACACAAAATCCTTGAATGCATTTATATCATAGTTTCCTTTATGTGACCATAAATCAGAATATTTACCATTAATAACAAGCTCATGAAAAAGCTCATCTACGCATAAAAATGCTGGTTTGGTATAATCTTCAAATAATGTTATCATAATTTAAAATCAGATTTCAATTTTGTCAATAGAAATTTTGTAATTAAATCGTTTGTAACAATATGATCAAGGTCGCCAAGAGAAACTTTCACATTTTTAGAAAGTTTTTCATTTCCAGAACCGTCTGTTGGCGGTTTTACTTGTCTGTAATGACTCATACGAAGCTCCATTATGCAAGTGTAAAGAACTGATGTGCCATATTTACCTTGAAAGAATGGTCCTTCAATTTCAAAATCATACATGTTGCTTACCGCAATCCCACCTTCTTCAAATAGCTCACGTCTTAAAGCTTGCTGTGGTGTTTCTCCTTTCTCTATCCCACCAGTAATTACAGTCAGATAATTTGTGATATTTTTCATATTTTGGTTATCTTTGTTCCGATATTGATAAGCTGGCAAATATTCTAATCGCATAAAAATCATACCTTCATCAATCATATATGGTAATACAGCAATTGAATCTTTACCTACGATAATTTCATTGTTTTTATATTTGATTATATTAATATGATCGTTATGGTACACTTCTTCTTCTTCAACTGGTGGTACTTGATTCTGAATATTTGAAAATTTATCCATTGAAATGAGTTTTTTTGTTTATATATTAAATTCAAGATACAGAATTTAAAACAAACCATACCAAATTTGATATAATAGAAATGGAACAGAAGAAATTAGTAAGTGCATATGAATTGGATAAGGATTTTGCAGCCGAGCAAGATAAATTATGTAAGGAAATAGAGCGGTATAAAGAATCAGCTAATAAATCTGAGAAATTTAAAAAGGAAGATGCAGCATGGGCTGAAATGTTAAAAATAAAAGTGGGTGAGCTTCAAATAATGGGAAATGAAATAATACGAAAAAAAGAAATGGAAAGTATAAATGTTGGTGACGATGCTGAGATATCATCATCAATAATTGAAGATTTACTTAAGCATAGATCAGTATATGAAAGTAAGCATGGGCATGATATTATTGAAGAATTAATTAGACTTCACAAAGCAGTTATTAGAAAAGCAAAAATATCTAAAATAGAAAACTCAAATGAATAATATTGATTTAGAATATGAAATCTATAGTAAAATAGATGCTTCATTAATAACTCCAATAGATTGTTGGACGTATGAGTATGATTCTAATAGAAACATATATTTCTTTAAAAGAAATGATGGGCTGCGTATTTCAGTTAAATCTGATGGCTCAATATACTCACATAAAGCTGGTAATAGATATAGTGTGCGTATATTAGAACCAGCAGTTTTTATATTTAATAATGATTTATTCGAGAATTCTTTAGGTTTAAAATTTATGATGTTTAAAGATGAAATGGCTGCACTTGCTAAGAAAATGCTTGAATTGGAAAATGAACAAAAACTATTGAAGTTTTTTAAAATCGGGATTAAATATGATAGATTAGCCAAATTGGATCAAATAATTAAAAATATTGGCACCTGAGACCAGCCAAAATTTATAAATACATATAAAAATAATAACACTTAATGTTGAACAACAATTTTATAATTAAAGCCCACACAAGTTTTGTCGGGCAAACTGGCTATAATGCCCATGCAAGGGATTTTTTCACCGAACTTAGCAAAATTGTACAGGTAAAAGTACGGAATTTCACTGTAGGTGAAGTGTGGAATGGGTTATCCGCTACTCCTCATGAAGATGAAAAATATATGACCGATTACCAAAGATCGTTAATGTGTGAACAAACAGTCATAAAAGGTAGTGAACCAAATAAAGGATCATTTTATGATGCTCCAATTTATAGTGGTTTAAATTTTCCAAAAGATAACTTAGTCCATATCATATTAAATGAAACAAATCACCATTATTTTTTTCAACTTGATAAATATGGAAGTGATTTTAAGATTGCTTATAATGTATGGGAATCTACATTACAACCAGAAAATTATTTTAACGCATTATTAAAATATGATCAATTGTGGGTTCCAACAGAATGGCAACGCCAATGCTCCATTAACCAAGGTTATCCAGCCGAAAGAGTCTATGTGGTACCAGAGGCTGTTGATGGAAAGATGTTCAACCCTGAGCCATTTAATAATGATTTGGAGTTATATAAGGATAATAGGTTTAAGTTTATTATTTTCGGACGGTGGGATTATAGAAAATCAACAAGGGAGATAATTGATACATTTCTTAAAACCTTCAAAAAAGAAGAGCCTGTTGATTTAATAATATCAGTTGACAACCCATATGCAGTTGATGGATGCGAAACAACAGAACAACGATTGAAAGAATATAAACTGGAAGACGATAGAATTAAAATACTACATTTCCTTGGTCGAAAAGAGTATGTTGATTATTTAAGAAATGGTCATGTTTTTTTATCATGTGCCAGAAGTGAAGGTTGGAATCTTCCACTTATCGAAGCACTGGCTTGTGGGACACCATCTATATATTCAGATTGGGGAGCACAATTAGAATTTGCTAAAGGTAAAGGGCATCCTGTTAAAGTAGTTGAAGAACGCCCAGCAAAAGAAGGATTGGAATTTAGTTATGGTTATGGCGCAAAATTGATCGAAGGTAACCATGGGTTTAAATCACAAGAAGGAATTCCTGGTAATTATATTGAGCCAGACTTTGATGACCTGTCAAAGGTTATGCGTGATGTGTATGAAAATTATTGGGAATATAAAGAAAAAGCAATTGCTGACTCAGAATTAGTAAGAAACGAATTCTCTTGGGAAAATACTGCAAAGAAAGCCTACAATATTATCACCGAAAGTTATGAAAAATTTCAATCACAACCAAAAGCACAACAACAGGTGTCAGTGCAATCAACAGTAAAACAATATGATAATGTTGAGGAACAGAGAAAATGGAACGATCCATCACTATGGAATAATGATGGTGAAAATTGGGGGAATTCATTTAATTTGTGGAACAATGTAATTTTTCCAAAAATAAGTAACTATGTAAGCGGTAAAGATACATTGGAAATAGCGGCTGGATATGGTAGATTAACTAAGCATTTATTAGATCATACAAAATCACTTTCAATTGTTGAATTGAATGATAATTGTATTAAACGTTGTCGTGAAAGATTTGGTGATAAAATAAAAGAATATGCCATAAATAACGGAAAGACACTTAGTATGTTTAACGACAATTCCTTTGATTTTATATTTTCATGGGATTCTTTCGTTCATATGAATAAAGAAGTTATTGATTCTTATTTAAAAGAAATTAAAAGAGTGTTACGATCTGGTGGATATGCTATAATTCATCACTCATTTTTTAGTGGTGGGAATATAGAATCGTTCAAAAATAAAGCTGGTAGATCAAATATGAGCCCAGACGTTTTTAATGAAATGCTTATTAAATATGGGCTTGAATTAATTTCGCAAGAAGATTATCACGTAGAAGAAACTGACACAATAAGTATTTTTAAAAACCCCAATACTAATAATGTCAAATTTAGTATTGTAACCCCATTTTTCAACGCTGAAAATTACGTAGACGAAACAATTCAAAGTGTAATTGATCAAACATACACAGATTGGGAAATGATCGTCACTGATGACTTCAGCACCGATAATACCAAAAGCAAAATAATGCAATGGGCAGTAAAAGACAGCCGAATTAAATATATTGAGCAAAAAGAAAAAAGAGAAATATATTGGAATCCTCATAAATATGCCAACGGTGAATTTGTTGTCTCATTAGACGCTGACGATGCATTTTTACCAGTAGCCTTGGAAGTGCTTAGTAATACATTTAAAAATAACCCTGAGGTTGTTTATGTTCATGCTAATAGTAATCACTACAATGAAAATATTAATGATGAATCATTTATTCGTCCAAGATACACTAAAATGTATAAATTTTTCCAAAATTTTTTGGATTATCACCAATACTATGTAAAATACAATGAATTTAGATTTGGTGAAACTTGGGGTGGAGTACGAGCATTTAGAAATATTTTACCTAAGACGTATTCTTTTGAGCAAGGAATGGATTTGCAACTTGGTAAGCATGACGATTTGCTTGAAATACTTAAGTTTGAAGAGCTTGGAAAAATTTTATATCTTGGAAGGGTTATTCACAATGTTAGAATGAGGGTGACCAGTAACACTGCTTTAAAAAAAGAACTCGAATTCGATAAAATTTGGCCCTTTGTGCTGGAGCGAAGAAAAAATTTGCAACTATCTGAGCCAACGATTAGCCGTAAATATGACAGCATTTGGGAAAATGTCTACTCAATTTACTATAGTAGTTTAAATAAACAGGCATCAAGAAGATGTGTTTCAATTTTAAATTCAGAATATACCGATTCTGAAAAAGCATTATTTCGTGAAATTTATTTCGATCATAATATTATTTTTGATGGATACACGCCAGATGTTGATTATTACTTTATAAATGGATATAACGTAGATGTCATTGCTGAACAGTTAAGTAATATACGTAATACCGTTGTTAAGAATACGGAAATTGTAATTGAATCAAAGATGTTTGAATCCGAACCAGACCTTGTAGTTTTCGATGGGAATGATATTCAAGGTACCATAAAACCAGAATTGGTTAAGTATTTTAGTTTTAGGTGGCATGTTTATGCAAATTCATATTTTTATGCAATTATAAACCTTGAGGTTAAAAAAATGACATTAGATGAAATTTCAAAAATTTCGCCAGAATTAATTCCATCTTTAATTAAAAATACATCCCAAACTATAGCACCAACTATAGCCCCAATTATAACACCAACTATAGCTCCAACAAATGCAAATTTCGTATTTCTTACTGGCGGGGATATAAATTATTTACCAGCAGTTGAACGTTGTGTTAAAAGTTTAGAAGTTTTTTCAACAATTCCAGTAATTGTTTATGGGTTTAATTGTGATGTTAATTTTAATTATCCAAATATGCTTTTCTCACGTAGGGTTGATACAACGTTAGAACATAAATTTGGACGGGATACAAGATTGTATTATTCTAAAATTTATGCATCAATTGATTGCATAGAAAAAGACCCAACCAAAACCTATATATGGCTTGATGGTGATTGTATAGCTACCAAGAATATCGATAGAATTAAAACTTTTGGATCGATGTTGGAAAATTATCCTTTATGCATGCGTTACAAGCATGATACATTGGTTCACTGGAGAACTATTGATGGTGTTAAACAGGAAAAATACCATGGAGAAGAACTTGGTACACTATTAGATGTTAAGAGAAATATGAATTTTACAGTTGCAACTGGGTTGTATATGTTTGATTTAAGATCAATGACTTTTTTAAAGAAAGTTATAGAAATACATGAAGCTATTGTTGATGTGAATCCAGAAAATTGCTCAGACGATATGGCATTAGCTGAAGAAAGATTATTCAATTGCCTTTTCTGGAAGTATAATTACAAACGTTTTATGCCAATTACTTGGTTATCTAAAGATTATCATACAGATTATCTTCCTAAATATATGGAAATTCTTGATAATAAAAAGTTTGATATCATGTATGACTTCACTGATGAAGATAATATAAATGAGGTGTCGGATAATAAAATTATCTTTTATCATGGTCAACGTAATCCTCAAATAGCAGATAAGTTTTTGGAAGATTATAAAATATCTTTAAATACCCCAGCGGATAAATTAATGATTGTTGCGCATCCTGACGATGAAACTATATTTGGTGGGGGAATGATACTTAAAGAAACGGGGTGGAAAGTTCTTGTTGTTACTGACGGTAGCGGTGATAATAATGATTCAAAAGTTAGGCAAAATGAATTTGAGAATGCTATGCTGAAGTTAGGTGTTTCGGATTATGAATTTTTGAATTATCCAGATGCTTTAAGTACCATACCATATAATGAATCTGATGTTGAAAGAGATATCGCAGACACTATAAATAGCAGAAAATTTACTAAAATTGTAACCCACAATGAAAATGGTGAATATGGTCATATTATCCATAAATCTGTGCATAATATTGTCAAAAAGATTAATCCTGACAATCTATATTTCTTCACTGATGAAGCTCAACAACTCGATGATATAATATACCAAAATAAAATTAGGATACTTAAAACATATAAAAGTCAAGTAACCGACCTACCTGGATTTCATAAATATTTGCAATTTGAAGGAGTTAAAAAGAAATCTGATACCTCACCAACAATGGTACGTGGCAGGGTCATTGCACAAATGGCAACCATACCATCAAGGCGTTCTATTCTAATGAATGCGGTTAATAGTATTTTACCTCAAGTGGACGAGTTACATATTACACTTAATGGATATTCTATTAGTGAAATTCCATACGAACTTGTAGCATCCGATAAAATAACATATAAAATTACTAATAATGATATCGGAGATGCATACAAATTTTATGATGTTGATAAACGAAATGGATACGTTGTAATATGTGATGACGACTTTATATATCCACCAAATTTTGTTGAATATATGATATCCAAAGTTGAAAAATATGACCGAAAAGCTATCATTGGATTACATGGTAGAAAAATGCCCCCAAGACCTATTACAACGTACTGGGCAGTGGAGCCATATAAGTCGTTAGATGATGTCATTGGAGATCAGAAAGTGGATGTAATCGCAACATGTGCAACCGTGTATCACTCCAGCACATTGAAAATATCATTGGATGATTTTAATGGTGCAAAAACTTGTGGATTTTTCAATGCTGATATTTGGTTTTCATGTATTGCTCAAGAACAAAAAGTTGATATGATTGTTGCTGAGCATTCATCAGATTTTCTTAAATATTTATCACCGTCAGGTGGTACTGTTTGGGATCAATATACAATCGCTAAAGATAAGGAGATATGTGATGTATATAATTCATATTTCACTATAGTCGGTGATTTCTATGGCGAAAGAACTGAAGATGCAATAGATCGAATTTTATCAACGGCAAGGATGTTTTATCATCCATATGATTATAATGATCAGAATAACAATTGCCATGGGTTATATGAACTTATAAAAGATAATGTAACACCAGATTTTAGAATATGTGAAATAGGTAGTTTTGCTGGTGTATCATCAGAATTATTTGCCCTGCACTGTAAAGAATTATATTGCATAGATCGATGGAATTCATATTTAGATATGCGTGAAGGTGGTCATATTGATATTGATAAGTTGATTGAAAGCGAAAAACAATTTGATATCATGAAAGAAAAATATGATAATATAATTAAAATTAAAAATGACAGCCTTCAAGCTTGCGGCTTGTTTGGTGATAATGTTTTTGATTTAGTATATTTAGACGCTGCGCATGATTATGACAATGTTAAAGCTGAGATTGCAGCATGGTACCCAAAAATTAAAACTGGTGGATTCCTTTCTGGACATGATATAAACGATGATGGTGTTAAAAGAGCTGTCGAAGAAATGGTTGGGATAAACTATAAAACATACCCAGATGATTCTTGGATTATTAAAAAATAATTTTAACTAATGCGTCAAGTTTCTTATTCTAACCGTATGTATTTTGTTAAATTGCCAATTTTTAAAACTTTAACTGAAACTATTTATAACCCTTTCAGTTATTTCAAATTTGAAAGTTTTGATGAATGGTTTCGAACAGATTTAGCAAGATCATTACAACAATTTCCATATTATGCAAGTCTTAAAAATATTTTAGATAAAGAATTACTTGCATATATGAGAGAACAAAAATTAAAACAAATAAGTGGATTTAATAAACGGAAATGATGGTCCAACATGTATTAAAAAATTCTATTGCAAAGGATGTAAATGGGTAACGAACAACACAATGATACCAAATGGGTGTGTGTATCCAGATATAGATTGGATGGATGTTCCATTTGGAAATATATTACCAAAAAGTTTAGAAGCACCAACGTGGTGCCCATATTTATTGAAAACATTAAGAAAAGAAAAACTAAGCGAATTAGATGAAAGGACCGACAAAGAAAACAAAGAAAATAATATTCTCGTGCAAGGGATGCTCTAATCTTAGTAGGCGTGGTGGGTTTATATATTCTTGTTCAGATGATCTTCATTGATAGACTATCATTTATACGTAGAAAAAAATTGATTAAAATAAATGAAAATCGGTGATAAGGTTAAATGTATAAAATCACACCCAGATTTGAGTGGATTTGGAATATCAATTATGCAAGATTTTATTGAAGGTGAGATTTATAATATAGTTGATGTTCATCAGCAAGGATATGATTCAACTTTATATTCAGTTGTAGTATTATGTGATCCAGTAACAAATCATAGGGAATATTTCTATATTGACGATGATTTTGAAGAATATTTTGTATCTTTGTCAGAATTACGAAGAATTAAATTAGCTAAAATAAATTTTGATAATCAATGTTCAAAGTAGGTGATACTGTTATATGTAAGAAATCTTATCCAGATTGGGATTGGAATGGTGATCAATTTAAGGTGTATTACATTAAAGATAAAAAATATAAAATAATATCTATTCTACCGCTCTTAAGAATCGAAGGTGAAAATGGACATAACGAAATATTTAATTTGAATTGTCAACATGATATTTTTATTACCGAATCAGAAGAAAGAAAATTAAAAATATTGAAATTAAATGAGACCACTAAAAATAACAAATAGAAGAAGATCAAGAGGTAATAGGTCTACCAGCAATAATCATATTTATCCAGATTTCACGTATAATGAGATGGAATTGCTTAGGGATTCAATAGAGCATAGTATTGATTTTACAAAAAGATCAAAATTAAATACTAACTTATCAAAAAGACAAGCATTTGATATACTACTTAATAAAGCATTTTTTACAGATTCTGAATTGTCAATATGTAAGTATGGAAGTAATTTTGTTGGGTATCTTCATTCAAATAATGTATTAAGAGAATTTGTTTTTAATAAAAAGAAATTAACAACTAAAGATTATGAAAAATTAAAAACAATGCCATTAATATTCGACAATAATGATCTTAGGAAGAAGAAATTAAATAAAATAAATAATAGTGAAGAAGAGAAAACTTAATACACTTTTGAATAATCTTGCTGATTTAACATTTGGTGATTATATATTATTTCAAGAATATCGGCAAGGTGAACATGATGGTGTACAATATAAGGCTAATGTAACATCACCTATATATGCAATTTATCTTGGGTGCTTCATTGCTGATCAAACTGTTGGATGTAATTACATACGGGTTTTAAATGATCGGCATGATGGGTTAATTCAATATTCTAAAATTGAAATGCATATTGAATGGATGGATTTTATTGATATTCTTGGGCATTGGAAAAATAGACCAGACTGGAAAAAAATAATTAAAGCATACCGAACTCAAAATACCAGAAAGTCAATGAAAGAAGAAGATATAGACTGGGAACGAGAAACAATTAAGGATGTTAGAAGAAAAAAATTAAATGAATTAAATAGTTTATAATTATGGGTGGTTCAGAATTTCATTTTGGTACATGCGATATTTGTAAAAAACAAGCACCATTACAAAGAACATATTTTAGATATGATATAAAATGTGAATGCCATACTCCAACACATTTTGATATTGTATTTCATTGTAGTGAATGTACGCCTAAAGAACCAAGAACAACAGAAATTCTTATTGAAACAAAAATATTAAAAGATTTAGTGATACTCTTAAGAAAACAGAAAATAAAGAAAATAGAAGGGGGCGCATAATTTTTTTCAAATATTTTCACTCGAAATTTTTTTTATTCGAAATATGGTTGTATATTTGCATCATCAAACCAACACTAATACTACACACCATGGCAAAGACAACAAATTCCCCGAAAAAAGAAAAGACGTTAGCCGAACTTAAAAAAGAATTTGAAGTGTCTTTTGGTCGTTTTGCTAAGCTTTCGAAAAATATCAGAAAAGGTACCGACAAAACTGTTAATGAAATCCTTAATAACTAATGTTGGAAATTAAATCCTTAATATCATCATTTCCAAGTCCAATGTATCGATGAATTAGCATACGTTTTAATTCCTCAAATTCTTTACGCTGCTCAGATAACTCTTTGGTAAGTTGGTCGTACATGATACGACCTTCTTTGGTTTGATTTAATGTGAATCTACTATATTTTACTTTATTTGCCTGTTCAATTAAATTCTTTTTAAATATCATCAATGTTCTAACATCATCAGGCAATTTAGATTTAGTTGAAACTGGAGCTGAAACGGATTTACCCCTGATTGGATTAAATTCTTTTTCTGCTGAAACGCAATATGGCATTCCTGTTGTTGGGCTGTTGGTTGACGGGGTTAAATATTTATAAAAATCATGATCGATAGCCTTATGCTTGTACCTTGTTGCTCCGCAATTTTTACAGTAATTCTCTTTTCTTTTATTATCCCATACCCAAGTATGCGGATCGCCAAATTCTAAGGTGTCTGCGTCATATACACCGCCACTATATGACCCATGAGGATTATTCTCATTAACGAAATCTTTATACTTAGTAATCATATTATGTTTCATTTTAACTATATATTATTTTTACAAATCAAATTTTACAGATCAAATTGATTTTCTATGCACTTTTGATTTTGTATTTAACAAAAAGACTTTAACAGATAAAGATTATGAAAAATTAAAAACAATGCCATTAATATTCGACAATAATGATCTTAGGAAGAAGAAATTAAATAAAATAAATAATAGTGAAGAAGATGCCATTCGCCTACACATTTTGAAATTGTTTATCATTGTAGTAATTGTATACCGAAAGAACCAAGAAGCACAAAGATTTTTATCGAAACCAAAGTATTAAAAGATTTAGTTGTACTCTTGAGACGGGAAAAATTAAAGAAAATTGAAGGATTATAAGTCAAATCTATTTTCTGTTCGTTTCTTTTCGATTTCTTTTAATACTTTCCTACATTCGTCTGGGACTTCATCATAAACTTTAACAGTATCTTCTGGTGATGCCGTTATATTCTTTAGTGTATCTGTATCGATAAGATATGGAGATGAATTTGTTTTTGGATTGAGCAATACTATATGTTTAAAAATCATCAAGCCACGTTGAATCCTACCTTTATCTGCATGAATTATTACTATTGCACTTCCTTGTAAATGAACAAAGAAATTTTCTATATCTACCACACTTCCATTAAAATAATCTTCAATTTCTTTAAATTTAAAGAAATATTGTTTATCAACATCAAATTCAAATAATTTAAATTGTGTTATCATATTTATAAGTCGAATCTTGAAATATGTAAAGCCTTGGTAATTTCAACATCCATTTCTTTTTTTAATATTTCCATTTTATTCTTGATATTAAATAAATACTTTTCTTTAATATCAAACATTCTTTTCAATTTTTTCAAATATTTTTTTCCCAATTCTGTATCTATAAATTGCTTGTAATCTTTATTGAGGATAATTAATGCCTTGAGCCAGTCAACATACTCTACATCATGATCTACACCTCTGCTTTCATATTCTATATCTAATGGTACATCTTTAAGATTCAGTTTTATTATTCTGGCAATACTGCAAATTATATCCTCATTTGCACCAGTAATATTCATTTGTAATCTTTGATTACGCTCCCTAAATATAGATACCCCATCTTGACTGTAATACGTTACACGATCTACTGTACCATTATTTATTAATAATTTATCAGATTCTATACTTTCAAACCTTTTAATATATTTCATAATCTGTATATATTAAAAAATATTTTAAACAAAGACCCAACTTTTTTATATATACCATTGTATCGAGTTCATTTTTTGGATTTCGTTAGTTTTGAGTCAATCATTTTTTGGCTTTGGAGTTGTCGGGAGGCAGCAAAGAAATTAGCGGATCAAAAACAAAAACAAAAATAAAAAAATGACAACAAATCACTACAGAATGCAGGACCGAGTTCCTTCGGTCATTATCACGACAAATCGTAATGAGTTAAAAGTTTATCAGGGAAACCAAGTTTATTTAAACGATGGTGATAACTTTGAACTAAGGATGTTTAATCCTACAAATCTGAAGCTGGGTATTTCTATCGAATTTAACGGGATTAACAAAGGCAACGGATTGTTGGTTATAAATCCAGGTCAGGACGTTACACTTGATCGGTTTTTAGATGAACAACGTAAAATGCTTTTTGAAACCTATACCGTAGATGGTAATAACAGTGACGCTGTTAAAGCTATTCAGCAGAATGGTATTATCAATTTCAAGTTCTTCAAAGAAAAAGGTGGATGGAATAACTATTCATTTGATTCAAGTGGAACAAAAGGACTTCCGCACTTTACCAATTGTTCAAATTCAAATTCAAATTCAAGGGTTTATTCAAAATCGATGAAATCCATGAATAAGATGTCACAGTCGAGAGGAATTTCTACCCAGTCGTTTGATGATCAATACTTTGATAGCGATGTTGTTGGTTCAGCCAATGAGAATTTAATGTCATGCTCAGCATCAATGGATTCAATGTCGACTCCGCTTGAAACTGGAAGAATTGAAATGGGTGAACAATCCAACCAAGAGTTGAAACATGTAGATATGAAGTTTGAATCTTCACCATTCTACACAGTATCTTACAAGATGCTGCCGTTTTCAGCTAAAGATACTGAGGTTCAAGAGGTTAGGGCATATTGTAACCAATGTGGCTACAGGATCAGAAAGCAAACATGGAAATTCTGCCCAAAATGCTCAGCCAAAATTGACTAAAAAATAATAGACGAAAATGAAACCATACGTAAATATAATTTGTATTATAGATAAGTCGGGATCGATGAAATCTATTATTAATGAAGCAATACTTGGCTTCAACACATTCCTTAAAGGTCAGCAAGAAGCTGATTACAAAGCAAGATTATCACTTTTGTTTTTTGATACAACATTTGAGAAAATCTACAATAATGTAAAAATCAAAGATGTGCAACCTTTAAATAGGAATACTTACCGTATTGGCGGTGGAACAAGCCTAAATGACGCAATAGGCATAGAATGTGATAGTTACTTAGATTTTTTAGCTGAAACACCCTTAGAGAAAAGACCAATTAAAACCCTTTTTGTGGTGACTACTGATGGTTTTGAGAATGCCAGCAAAGAATACCATTTAGATTTAGTTAAAAGAATGGTAACTGAAATTAGGGAAGAATTCAAAGCTGAATTTATTTTCTTGGGTGCAAGTGCCGATGCATGCTTTCAAGCTGAAAGTATGGGAATATCCAGTAGTAACGCTTTTAGTTATGCTGCTACTGGTGATGGTATTCAGATCGCTTACTCGAAAATTGCTTCTGCAACCAATACTTATGCTACAACCGATGCTACGGAACACCTTTTTAATGATGGTAAATCATAATTAAATCAGAACTCGATACAGAAAAAAGACCGCTAATTGCGGTCTTTTTTCATTTATAAAACTCAGTAAATTTTAAGTTCTTTCGATTTAGAAAAATAGTTGCATTTTCATATAGAAAATTGTAAATAGTATAAACTTGATTTCTACCAGCTATACAAAAGTAATAAACATTCTTTTTTGATCTTTTTTCTTTCCGAACAGTTGCCTTACCATTATAAGGTAATTTATTAAGATATTCATCACAAAACTCTTTAGTTGAATTAACACTTATTCTTAATTCATTAGTGTTAGTTTTATAAACTGATCCATCACCATCAAAATACCCTCTCATAAAATGCTGAACAACAATATTTGAAATGGTAGGAAAAACTAATATATCAGATTTTCTTTCTACGCATCCAAGTAGTTCTAATTTCTCAACTAATCTTTTACTTGTAATATTTAAACTACATTTTTCTGTAATTTTATAATCTTTCGAAAATCTACCAGTGGTATCAAATATTGGATTATCTGAACACATTACAGACTTTATTTTTTCCAAAATACACTTATCTTTTCGGTGTAATGAAATATAAACTTGATTTCGTATTTTACTAATACAACCATCAGCAAATAAAAAACCAAGTACATAAGCTTTTTCTTCAGTGTCAATTTCATCAAAAAAATTATCATTAACGGTATACTTTCTTTTTCTACCGCCAGGTTGCACAGGACGCTCTGGGAGCTCACCCATTTTAACCAATTCGAATCTTATAGTGTCGGTGCATTTATGTAATCTACGTGCAATAGGCGTTATACCAAGCCCCAATTTTCGCAATTCTTTAACTTCTTCATATAGTTCCACGTTTACAATTTTATTTTTGAAACATCTTCGCCAAGTTTACCAAAGTATTCTTTAAGCAGCCAGTTTATTAAGCTGGACCTATTTGATGTCTTATCGTCAATTTTTTCCAACACTTCTGGTGACAGAGCTATTGAAATTTTTGTCTTACGATTCTTTTCTTCTACCCATTTCATATGCTTTTTTATTTGTATATATAAATGAAAAATTATGACTTTTTTCCAATTTTTAAAATTTGTAACAAATAATTCAAACTTTTGTTACAAATATGCATACAATAGATATATGAGAAAACGGGTACCAGATAACGAAAAGAAACAGAGTGTTGGAATTTCACTTCACCCTGAGCTGATACGACTAATTGAAAAATATTCGAAAGAAACTGATCAGAATAGATCGAAGATTATTGAGAATATTTTAAAAAAGCATTTTGAAAAATGATTTATAAATTAATTAGACAGCAGACATTTGTTGGTCAAACAACAGAGGAAATCCAAGCTACATCATGTAAGGAAAATTATAATAATGGTATATTGGAATCGATAACTTTTTTTGATGGGGATAATGAAATAACTATTGAAATTGTTGTTGGTGATATATATTATAGAGTATTGGATGAAAATGGTAATGTAATATACAAGCACAACTGTGGTTCGAATCATAATTGCTAAAAAATTCATCTAAATATATGAAAAGACTAAAATTTGACCAATCTCTTATTGATAAGAAGGCACATCAAATGGTTGATAAATGTGTACAATTTCAAAATAATGAAATTGATCTTAAAGAAATAGTCAATGCAATTATTAGTGAAATTGTCCGTCCAACCTTAGGGAGTGAGCCTGATTTGTGGTGGTGGGATGATGTAAAAATTAAAACCACCCAAATTCTTGATGAAAAATTAAAAAAAGAAGAACGGGTCAAGAAGTTAAATAAATTAAATATTGAAAAAATATGAAACATATAATAACAAAGGATGACATTAATGTCACACTCGAAATTGATGGGTTATCGCCAGAGAAAATAACTGAAATAAAAGATGCATCCGCGATTAGTTTAAATAGAAAATAATTTTAAATTTTTTTTATTCGATTATTGTTTATACATTTGTGCCCTAACTTAAAACCATAGGCACATGAAAAAATTAATCTTTATCTTCGCAATGCTGATTTGTGCAGCCAGCTTAAACGCACAGGACACTATATCCAAAAAGATTATTACCGCAAAAGAATATAATCCAGCGACAGGAGAATGGGTTAACACCAAAGCCAAAATAGAATACACCATCAAGGTTGACCCATCCTATGTTCAAGGCGAGTATTTACAGAGGGCTGGACGGAACTTTACTAATGCGGCTGTGTTATTCTCAACTTCGCTTGCATGTGGCATTGTGACAGCGTTTATCCCAGTAGTGTATGATAAAAATGGTGCTGACATTAATAAGAGTGCCAGATATGGAGCCATGGCTATCACAGGCGGGGTGTTTATTGGAAGTGTGGTGTGCTTCTTTATGGGGTCGAATAATATGACTAAGGCTGGTATTGTCATAACGCAGAATAGAAAATGCATAATAACAACCGATGGAACTAAAATTAAAATTAACTTCTAATATTCACCTACCTAAAACCTCAAACCTATGAAAACTTACCTGAAATATTTGTTCTTTTGCGAATTGTGCGCTATGTTCTTTATGGTCGTTGTTGACGTAATGGTACGAAATAGTGTAGGCGAAGGTATATCCATTGTGGGATATTCAATTGCTGCACTTTTTATGTTTGGCATTGTGAGCCTTGTTGCGTTGGGTATTAAATTATTCGCCTAATTATTTACCTAAAAAATTAAAGCCCTGCGAGTACTTATAAATAAGTATGACAGAATTAACTGAAATATTCATAAACCTCTTTAAAAAGCATTTTCCTTATGATTTGCGTAGGCATTGGTATGCAATTTCTGTTGAAAAAGGTTCAGCTTATGAAAGTGGGCATGGAACACTAACCGCTATAGATGGTATTAATATATCGCTAATATTTTTTCTTATAGATTTGGAAGATATTAATTCCATTAGTGAAGCTTTGACTAAAGCGCAAATATCCACGCCATCAAAATACCCGTCACCAGCTCAGGGTATCTTTATGACATCTGGAAAAATTTGTGATATTAAAAATCATCCTGTAAGGATACGAGAAAAATATATTGAAGTAACTATACAAGGATTAAGATATGACGAAGTATTAAGATACCAAAAAAGTTTGATTACTGCAAGATTTGATTTATAACCTAAAAAAATTTAAACCTTTGTGACGATTACGTCAAATATAATATTTGCACAAAGGAAGAATTTAATGATTATCTTAATCGCTAAGGACTTACATACCTAAGTTTTTCTTCCGAAATAAATTGATTCCCCATTTTTTTGAATATAAATGAAACATCAACGAAACAATTTTCTTCAGTTGGATGAATGTAAGAAACCAAGAACCCATTTTCTATTACAGACACTGTAATATCAAATGTTAGGTGCGGTTTAAGGGCATTATAAATTTCATCGGTATTTTCAAGATTTTCCCAACCAATTTGATATATTTCATTGGCTATTATATTTGTAATCAATTGACTTTGTAATATCATATCTATAGTTGTTAATACTAATCCCATTATTTATACCCAGATTGGGTGCTCCATTCGGTAATATCACCTATTTTTATCAATTTCAATTTACGAAGGTCAGCCACAGTTAATTCTTCACACTGGTTGAAACTTGTGCATAAATTCCATTCTGCAACATTCTTTTTATACCCACTATAATTATAAATCAATTTTATTTTAAATGTGTCTACATCCCGATCAGTATCATCAACACATTTAATTATGCAATCTATTGGAGAATTTGAATCCTTTTGAAAAGGGTTTGTAGTATATACAACCCTATATAATTTACCGACAGTTAATCCCATTATTTTCTCAAATAGGTGTAAATTTTAACTTCATGGTTTTTCCGATACTCTTCAATAAAATCACTGGCTTCATCTAATGATTTAAAAAATGCTGGAACTGGATCAGAAGACATTGAATCTTTATACTGATCATACGACTTTCTGTACAATGGCACCCAGCACCAGAAAGTTTCAAATTTATTATTTCTTTGTGGATAAAAATAACCACTTTTTTGTTTAATCCTATACTTTGCCATTTATTTTAATTTTTTCAATTTTTCTTTTCGCAGTAAATTATTAAAATGTTTTTCAATCTTATCTACTTCATTTTTTGCCCATGGTCTATTCTTAGAACCATCTTCTGAAATTGTTAAATTACTTTCGGATGAAAATACATTGCGCTCAATATACCAAATTTCTGGTTCAGGCTCAACACCATAATCAGCTTTCATTGGTTGATCATTATAATAAGATTCGTCCATTTTAGACTCCTCACTCACATATTGCTTCCAATATGGTATTCCGCTATCAGTAAGAATTATTGGATGCTCTGGCGGTCTTTGTAATCTGGTACCTTTAAACAATTTCCTAACCTCAAGAACATCATCCCAACTCCATTCTAAATGACCAGACTGGTGTTCGTATCGTTTGACCAAATAATAATCATCACTTATTGTTTCAAATACTAATTTTTGATTCAATATTTTTTTACAATTTTCAGTGAATATATTTTTAGTGGTATAACTTAATAGTTTGCCAAATAATTCTTCTGCAATTATAATATTACCGTTACCGTCTTTTGATATGTCTGTCATATTATTATTTTTCTGGGTGGCTATGATAAACCTTTATCACACCATCTTTTAATTTAACAAGAATTTTGCCATTATACTCATAAACTAATTCTCCAGGATCATTATTTTTAAATCGTTTTTTCAAAAATGGGCAAGTAATATCTTCCACTCTATAAACTTTAACTATACGTGGTGGAATATTTATTTCTGGGCTAATTGCTTTAATTTCCAATAAAGAATCATTTTCAATTTGTGTTACTATATCATCGATATTCATCTTATTGAAATCGATTTTATTATTAGCTACAATAAATACAACTTTTATAACTTCTTTATTAGTTATAGTGTCTTTACTTACTTTACTTACAGGTGCTTTATTTTCATTACATGACGATAAGCCAAACGTCATTATAGCAATCAATAGAATTAAAAAATTTGTTTTCATATCTTTTATTTTTGTTTTAGCATGGGTATCCTTCATAAAGTTCATCACTATTACCTTTTGTGTAGTATTTCTCATCAAACCCTTCGCATTCTTCATTTTTGCATACGAAGATATCACCTTCTTTTTCTATCCAACTTTGTGGATAAATCCAACAATGCTCAGCATATTTTGTTTTACCGTAGTAATCAATGCATTTTAATTCATTTTCACAAATTGGGCATTCCATATTCTTAAGTTGTTATTATACCAAATTCATATTCTTTCTTTTCATCATTCCATTTTACCCAATAACAATAGCTTTCATCCCCAGCCTTTGATGATATTAATTCGTAGTTTTGTATTCTTTTATTCATATCAAAATGCATACCCAAGAAATAACTAACCAATTGTCCTAATTCACTGCCACTCCATTTACCTTTACAATGATCAATTGTTTCTTTAATATCTGGTAAAATATTATCAGGAAATCCATCATGAGAACGATCAATATAATAATTGTCCCATTTATCTGAAAATTTAATATTTGCTCTTGTGCTCATTCCCCCAACGTACTTAATTTTTTAGATGCCCCAAATTGTGCCCAGCGTGGAGTCCAGTTCAAGCCTATTGAAATTTGAGGACCATATTTCATCACCCATGCAGAATTGTCTGGTGCAAGCATGGCACCAATACCTATATTCATACCAAATCCAAATTGCTTTCTAACCTGACGCTCCAACTTTTTAGTATTTTCAGCATTCAAAATTTCAGCTCCAGTAATACTTGTAAATGATATATTCGGATGCTTTGTTTTAATATCAATCATTAATCGACCATCTTTATCTTTATACAATCCCGTATTAATTTCAACTGCACTCTGAAGATATGTTTGGTTCATACCTGTGAATAATTTAGGTTTAAATTCACTATTTTTTATATCAATAGATGAATTAGGAATAAACACTCCAGTAACAAAGGTGTACATTTTATTTGAATTATCGTAGTATTTATCCACTAAATCCTTGTCAATAACCTTCGAAATATCATCTGTGACATCAGTTTGACTTTGCTTAATCATAACCCTAAATATCGATGCTGAGTCTTTTAAAGCGTCTGTAATGCTTATTAAATTATTGTTCTTATAAGCTACAACTTTAGATTCGCTTAATCCTCTTTCACGCAAATCATATGAATAAACTTTTGCACGATCATAAGCATATTGTGTTACTGAGCTTTTCTTTATGTTACAAGATAATTGATATGGAATTTTACCAGAAATTAATGTCCAGTTATTTCCAGCATATTTAATTGTATCTCCACCATATGTAATTAATGAATCCGATACATTAGTTTTACTATTCAATGTATCTTTCATGATATATTTATATTCGATGATAACCTTTGGGGTTTTATTCTTTTCTTTTAAATACAAATTAAATAATGATTTATATTTGGTATCAAGTTCTTTTGATGTTATTTGATAGCCACTTATTTCACTAACCATACTACCATTCTTATCTTTGTATGTTCGAATAGTATCTTGAGATGCCAGATAATTATTGCTAATTCTTGTAGTTTCTTTTACCTGGTCCTCATATAAATTTTTAAAATGTGCGGTTCTATTAACTTGATAGAAAAACAGTCCAATTAATAAAAGGAAGAGTATGAATAAAATCAATATCCAACTCTTTGGATTTTTTAGGAATAATAAAATACTTGTAAACATAATACATATTATTTTCTACATTATATGTAAATAAAACTTAAATGTTGCTTTTTTTATCCAAAAATAGATTATACCTTTACCAAAAATAAAAATATTAAAAAATGAGTAAGAAATCTAATGCAGCAAGGCGTAGACGGGATCGTGAAGAAGAAATTAAGAATGAGCTAAGCCTAAAAGGAGAAAAATTACATTTTTGCAGCAAATGTGGTAATCCTTATCGTGGAAAATGTGATTGTGGTAAAAAAATCCATTTATAAACCTTTATTGCCCTCTGGTAATATAATATTAGCCCAGACCTTTACAATTCCACCAGGTCGAATAATATTTGTACCATTTTTAACACCGTAATGAAAATATCCGCCATGCCAAGATGAGTTAATCCCTGCTGGCGCAACATCACCCCAGAACACCCCACCATAAAAATGCCCATCATACCAATGTGTTAGCCCAGCTCCCATTGTTGTACCAGAGAACGTTCCATCGTTCCAATACCCATCATACCAAACGCTGTTATACATGAAGCCTTCAGTATAAATACCATAATAAAAATTCAGTGATTTACTGATGCACTTATTAAAAATACCATTTTGAATCGTGGTTCCTGTAAATTTACAATTAGAAAAATTACCATTATAAATTTTCAAATTTGCATTACCAGTGCAGCCATCAAACTGCCCATTAAAAATATCTCCATCAAAAAAATTAGATTGTTTAATATTTCCGCCATATAAAGAAATTGTTGAATTTAATGGTGCTGTTAAATAATATGCGTTGGGGGTGGAATATATTTTACCACCATAAAGTGTGGTGCCCCAAAGACTTGCCCCCTTTATCCTACCATTATAAAAAGTCGATCCGCTTATTACACCGCCATCGAGACTTCCACCATATATGGTTGAACTGTACATATTTCCATTATTAAATGTTCCCCCAGAAAATATAGAATTATTAAAAATACCCTTATTAAATGTTCCGCCATGCCATATAGTATTTGCAGTAAACCTACCATTTCTGACTAACCCATTATACCACGTAGAATTACTAAATGTCCCATTATTTACGATACCATTAACCCAGACAGTATTTGAAAATGTTCCATTATTAAATGTTCCCCCCGACCAAATTTGTGGTGAACTGAAATCCCCTCTATTCCAAACCCCATCATGCCAATTTGCGTTAAAATCAATCCCAGTACCATTAGTGTTATCCCAATATCCATAATTCCAAGTATTATTACTATTTATTTTACAATTATAAAAATGCCCATTATTAATAGTATACCCAGAAATATTACAATTATAGAAATATCCATTATTAATATAATTATCCCCTGTTGTACCAGTTATTGTACATCCAGAAAACATACCATTCAATACATTACAATCTATTAAATTACAACTTTCAATTCTATTATAATAAGAATTATTTGATTGATATGTCGTTGTAGTCTGAGATTTAACATTGAATTTCGAATTAAATGAGTCACTTGTGACAATTGTTTGAGTATCAGAATATTTTTCATTAAATGTGATACCATATAAATCGCAATATTTTAACACCCCCTGAGTAATAGTAAGTCCAGAATAAATATCACAATTATAAAAAACAGCACCATCCGCATTTCCACTATAATACCTACCACCCCTACAAGACGCTTTACTTAGATATTGGTTTTTTAATATTTTACCTGTTGGAATATCAATATAATCACGATTAATAACTATTTCATTTTTTGCATTATTTACAGAAACAATTTTATAACCAAGCGAATATTCAGCATATGGAGTAAGCGGATTCTCCAAATTAAATACATCTGATGGAACTATTGGTTCAGTATATGTTATATAAACAGTATCGCCAGCGACAAAATTACTTTCAACTTCAGTATATAATTTAGTGTGCCCATTCCAATTTGAATAAACCTGTAATATTTTTACAGCATTTCTAATATTCATATAAGTATTAGATTTGCCATCTATTTTTGTTTGAATAATTTGTAATTGTTGACTGGTTGCTGCCATTTTTATTTCTTATTTTATAAATCAAATTTATTTGTATCATAATCTTTTTTTAACATTAAATCATTGTAATCAAACCAAACATTAGGAACATTTTTTAATTGATATTGGATATCACCATTTTCATTAGGATAATACATATAGTTTGTATATTTTCCGTCTTTATATCTCCAATCGGAAACTATTCCTACATATCCATTTTCTACGGTAATAAAATCTTTATTGATAACAACAACTATATCACCTTTACTGAATTTATCTTTCCGTGTATGATAATTTTCTAAAATGTACCTCATTATTCTTATATATTAATTTTAATTAACCTGAAAAATAATTGCAAAAAATGGCATTTTGGCTATTAAAAATTAATATATACATTATGATGGAACTTGAAAATAGAAAAAGAGTTATTGAAGAAGCCCTCACAAATTCATTTGTGGACGATTACAGAGCTTATAAGAATACCCTCGATATCGTTAATTCTGATCTAAAGAAATCAGATATCGAATATCAGTATACTTATGATGAGTTTTGCTTGGATTTTTTAAATGAGTCTTTATTAAACATTCAGGAAATTGACATTTTTACTGTCGATAGCTTTGAACAGTTTTATGCTAATTTTTGGAAATTCAATCTTTATAGTTTGCATTGTATGTTAAATAGGAAATTAGAGGCTTTAGGATACGATTTTAATAAATTTTACAAACATTCCCAAACAAAACGGGCTATATCTGAGCCAGCTAATTAATATTTTTCATCAATTATTATCGATTGAGAAAAAAAATTAAACTTTCTACATCTTCCGTTATACAATAATTAATCTTAGGCATTAAGGCTTAAAGATTTTTCAGGCTTCTGAAATCCAAAAACAATTAAAGGCAAAATGAGTGAAATTAGAAATTACAAAAAGTTTGATGATGTTGACATCTTTTCAGGTGTTGATGCTGACAGTGGTACCCTTGACTTCGTAGACAATAAAGGTACAAGCTTAGATGGTATTTACCGTCCAAAAGTTACAGACAAGAAAAACGGGTTTGAGGCAACGATAAGGTTCCTTCCAAATCTTCAGAGGGATGGAAAGATCGGTCCTTCAGCTATCGAAAGACATCAGCATTATGCTGATCTAAAAAGTCATACTGAGCTTGCTGCTTATTATGATTGTATGAAAAATTTTACAGACAAGTGCGATCTTTGCACAATGTACTGGAAATTAAAAAACTCCAAAAATGCTACTGATAATGATAAAGCAGCTATGATTGGTCGCAGTACCAAGTACTATTCCTATGTTCTTATTGTTGAAGACAAGCAGAATAAAGATTTGGAAGGTAAAGTTATGATTTTCACATATGGTTACAAAATCAAGGAAAAAATCAAAGCCCAAAGAGATGGTAAATATGGGGACCCGTGCAATATTTTTGACCTTGCCAATGGAAAAGATTTCAAGTTGATCATCAAAATTGTTGGTGAATATCCTAACTATGATGATAGTGCATTCTTGGATGCTGGTCCAATCAAATTGGTTGTGAATGGCGTAGCTAAAAAGGCTCCTGTCACAGTTGATTCCAAGACTGGCAAATCAAAAATTACCGATGCTAAGGTACGTGAAAAAATTCAGAGTGTCATTTTTGAACGTAAAAATGAGTTGGAAGACCATTTACCAAAGGAATGGACAACTGAAGATAGATTCAAAGTATCTCAGGTTCTCGAAGTTCTTCAGGGAAATGACATTATCATAGCCGAAAGGCAAGCACAACGTGCAGATGATATTTCCACTCAGGAACCAGATGATGAGGGAGTGTTTGGTAGCGAAAGCCCAACCAGCACAGGAGATTTCTTCGATGTTGACACCATAGATGATAAGTAATCATAATTCTTATCTATAATAAAAATGAAATTGAAGCCATTAGTAATAGTGGCTTCTTTTTTTGCATCATTCTGTTCTTTTCAACAATATAAGTATAGTAAGATTTAATTTCTATCACTAAATTTAGCTCTTTAAAATAAAAATCTGGAAAGTACTTTCTTTTTTTATCTTCAAAAATATACCATATAGCTGTACTAAAATTTTCTATTTTAATATTATTACTTAAACAAAAATCTATAAAATCTTTTTCATAACTTCCTCTATAATATAATCCGCTATCGTGGTGTTTTAAAATATAACCAGAATGCTGTTTTTTATGCATTTCTAATGATTGGGATGGATTTTCAACACCATACAGTTCTATCATTTTATTTTTATATATTTGTGTTCCGAACCCACGATATGTATCATTTTTATTCATAGTATTCTTGATTCTAAATTAGAAACATTTTTTACTCCATATTTTGCCATGCAAGTTTTCTCTCGACTGTCTAAATTACATTTTTTACAAGTATAAATTGATTTTTTTTCAATATATTTTGCATAATTATTATATGTAATTTCTTTCTTTTCACCACAAATGTCACAAGAGCATAAAATATGCAAATGACTATATCTACTTAATTTTTCAACAGGTAAACTAATGATATCATTCACTTTCACATTAAATCCAATTTCATTATATTTTTGTACCATAAATCCATTAACTTTAATGTTAACATTTTTTGTTATTATCATATATTAAGTTATTTACTTTGTGTTATATATAAAAAAAAAAGAGTGCCAATGGCACTCTTTTTTTTTGAAATCTACTAATATTACATGGCAACCGTGACCGTGGCTGTTTTGCCGTAAACGGTGACTGTGATTGTAGCAATACCATGGTTTCCAACCAATGTGACAATTCCATCGGTGCTTACTGTTGCAACCCCTGCGGCAGATGTTGCAAATGTTGCAAAGGATTTAACATCAATTCCACCATTAGCTACAACTGTAGTTGGGAATGTCTGACCAGTAGTTGTACCAGTAATTGCAGTTACTCCACTAACTTTGAATGTTAAGCCTGTTACGATATAAGATAATGTGTTAGTAACAGCAGTTAATGTTGCATATGTAACTGGATCAACATGGTAAGTTGTTACAGTTCCAGCACCAGTTGCAGGTCCTAATGTAATCAAACCACCAGATGCTACTGAGTTGCCTGTTGAACCACTAAATATACATTCGGTGATTACATTGGCACCAGTTTGGCTAACTACTGTCATCTGGTAAGTTCTACCAGTTGCTCCTGTGAATGATGTAGGAACAACAACAATGGATGTAGTATAGCTATCTTCTAAAACGGGTGATGTGGTTCCAGTCAACGATACCCAGTATTTATCACCATCTGCTTGTGTATAGTGAATGTTATAAGCTGTGTCGATACTTGTTATCGTTGCTGTTTCCAAGTCAGCTTCTACTCCGTTTGCGTAGAAAGCCTGTTGAATGTCTTTTCTGAATCTCATGCTATTTGGATTATTTTTTTATTTTTTGTGTTAACATATATATTATTAAAAAAAAATGAGATTTTGATGACTTTTTTTGCCTACTACATTTAATATATACTGTATGATATTTATGCAAACATTCGAAGGTAGAAATCGTAGCAGTAAACCATTATTATATGGCGGTAAAGGTTCTGTCTGGGTAAACCCTAAGATTGGAGAATTTTATCACATAACTTATGAAGAAGAAGTAGTATCTGAATTTGATGAAGATAATCATTTTAAAATAGGAAAAATTATTGGGATAGATATGAGAAGTCGATTCATAAATTTTACTGGTATAAATGGGTACTTGAATGTGTATGATACAGTTATTCATGAATTTAATATTAGATTTAATAATAATCAGCGAATATGTAGACTTGCAACTAAAGAAGAAATTGCAAGATTTAATAAAGCTATGACAATTAAAAGATTTGACCTATGATAATTAATTACAAAATATTCGAAACCCAAATAAACGATCATGAAGATACAATTACTGGGAGACACGATCCAGAGATTGGGTTTTATGTTAACTGTAAGGGTGGCGAAGATGGATGGTTCACGTATATTGCTCCAGAATTTAATACCATTATACACAATAGTATAGGAAAAATAATAGATTATAAGGAACATAATGATATTTTTATTGTTAGTTATGATAATATACCAGCAAAAGTATTTGGCAAGTATAAAACTGGGGTTACAACATTTAAAATTTATATTGATGAAATAACATACTGGTCTAAAGATTTAGATGAAGTTAAAAATAAAATGATAGAAGAAAGATTTGACCTATGATAATTAATTACAAAATATTCGAATCCAAAAATCAACGAGAAAAATATAAAGATTGGAAGATCGGTGATACTGTATATTGTATTGATGCTGATTTTCTTCAATTACAATTACAATTAGGAAAAAATTATATCATTGAAGATATTAATAAGAATACCGTTAAATGTAGAATAAAAGTGATGAGCCGATCCAGTCTTTTTGGTAATAAGCAAGACCTACTGGTTTGGGATGCTGATCATTTTACAAAAGACATTGATCACCCAGTTTTAAGAAAATTACGAGAGAAAAGATTTGACCTATGATAGACAAATATAAAGCATTTGAAGCGAAGGGTAAGAAAAGACCAGAAATTGGGTTTTATGCTATGGGGGATATGGACTCTACCTTTCCAATATCAGCTACACAAAAAGTATTTCTTGAGAATTCGATAGGAGAAATTGTTGATATAAATGACCATACTCATCCTTTTAATAATAATAAACTAAAATATTTATTGAAATTTGAAAATGCTCCTGAAGAATTTCTAAATAATGAAGGTGGGTGGAGATTTGGAAGACTTAAAATTTGGGCTAAATCAAAACAGGATTTAAAATCTATTATAACAGGAAAACTATTTGATTTATGAAATATTTAGAACCATATAAAATATTTGAAAAAACAACGTTAATATCATTAGGTATTCATCCTGATGCAATGAAGGATATTCAGAAGAATTATGAAATATCCAATACTGCTGAATGGAAGAAATTACCGTTCAAAAAAAGCGTATATGATTGTTTTAAAAATGTCACAGGAAACAAATTAGTTATTTGCGTGGATGAAGGAGTTTCGGTATTTTATTCTTTAAATAATGAATACTTTTTAGATAAATACAATTTGAACACTGATGATGATTTTGGTGGTGGGTTTTGGGATAGGGAACCCAGAAAACAATTGAAATTGTATGAAATTCCTAATTTCTTTAGTAAGAAATATAATTACTATGAATTAATTAATGGTGATTGGAAATATGAATTTGCAAAAAAAAGAAAAATAAAGAAAGCTGAAACCGAATTTGAACAAACCACAAAAGAATTCAAAGAAGATTTTTCCAAAAATTTTACCAGAATAGTTAAAAAAATATATGGGAAACGTGCTGATGACGCTCAACAAAGAATCATTAGCAACCTTCAAGATGTTAATGATGATATTCCACCAGATCAAATTAAAAGCATCTTATTTACAAATGTTGAGAAGGCAAAGGAAGTTGATGTATTAAAGCACAAGAGCGGATCACCAGACCCATATAATTTAACATCCCCCGCAATAAAAGATAATTCTTTAACTATTTTTGATGAATATTTAATATCGTTTGAAAGTGAATATTCAGATAAATATGAGGAATATTTAACTATACCATCAATGATCAAAAAATTCGGGCCAGAAAAAGTTCAAACCGCATTTATTGTTTACCTTTTAAATAGAAAACTATTAGATTTATGATAACAATATTTGAAAATTTCATCAGAGAATTTAAGAATGATGAAGATATGTGGACAGCTTACGAAGTTTATGATGAAATTTATCATGAAGAATTTTCCAAATTTATAGAAGATATTGCTAAAGGTGTTAAAAATCAATACTGGGAAGTTTTACAATTTGAACGAGTTAATAAAATATGGTCAGATTTCTATCACATGGGCGGAGAAGGAAAGGCGTTTGTAAGAAATGAAAAAGGACTGGGTGATATTTCCAATCTAATTATACGAAATATTATAAAATTAGATATTAATACCAAAATGGCAGGGCATACTGAAAATAGCCCAATAGCATTGGCACACGATGAGGGGTACTATTTCAAAGGAGATAAGGCTGATATGGGTAGTGGCGGATGGAATCATAAAATAAATATGACTTGGGATAAATTTGATGATAAAATGTCTGATTATATATATGATAAAAATTGGGGTCAATGGAGAATATCAGACTATGCACTTCAACCACTTTTATCACTTTGTTCTGAACTAATTTTAGCCAAGTCGCCAGAAGAAAAAATATTACTTTGTGATCGGGTTTTTGATGTGATTCATCAAAGAGGTGATATTTCAAAACTTTTTATAAGTGGTGGTAGGCAATCTTTAGATCGCTTGCATGAAAATTAAAAATAATCAATTAATATGAAGCACCTTAAGAGTATAAATGAATACATGTCCGAAAAAACCCCAGAAGAAGAACAATTTGATAAAATGTTGGATAGACGGCAAAAATTAACACCAGAAATTGTTAATAGCATTAATAATAAAGAAGTTGTATACTCTGAGACTGATAATTTAGAATTCATTCAAACCGAAGTTAAGGATTTTGGTTCCGAAGTTCAAGCACATGGGACGTTGAAATATAACGGCAAAGAATATATTGGATATATTACATTACCAAAAGAAGATGATAACCGTGGCAGAAACACTTGGTATTTTGCTGATTCAAAAGAAGAATTTGAACCAGATCAAGACGATTTCTATACAATGGATAATCTTTGCCAACAAGTAGAAATGAGATTATTAGATCAAAATCAGATAATTGATTCGGAATAATTTTTTTATCCGAATAATTTTTATATATTTGTATCCCAAAAAACTACTTTCATGTATCATGACACTATTTTAATAGCAATTGAAGGTGCCAACTCTGGAGTTAGTTTTGATTATGTGTTTGAAATATCAACAAACTCTAACAATGTTGCTGATAGTAAGTTTTACTTTGATGAGATTCCATATCGTGAACTTCTTAATAGATTTGATACAATTGGAATTGCTTCAAGATTTATTATTTTTCCAACTTTAGATTCTGATTCGGTTACTGTGTATGCATCATATAATCATATGGATAATATTGACATATTTTTTAAATTTTTTTCGAAATGCAAAAATAGTATCGATAAAATAACATTTTCATATGGCAATAAATTGATTGATAGTACATCAGGTAGAGTCGGATTCGTTTTGAACAATATCAACTTTTATTCAGAAATTGATTTTATTAATTCAACATACGAAAATACCAATACAAGGCTACAAGCAAAATACAATTTTTTGGTTGATAATTTAGTAATTGGAAGCAAATTTTATATTAATGCTCAACTATTTAATATTATTGATAAAAAAGGAAATTTTATATCAAGTCATTTGGTTGATTGGAATATTAACCCATTGGATTTATTAAATTCCCCATATGAAAATATTTATTCTGTTGGGGTTGAATTTTTCAAAAGACCAGAGGTACAGGTATTTTTAAGAAAGGCTAAACTAAGCATATTAAATGAACTTTAAACGATTTTAAACACGGAAACTTATGAAAAATATAATGATTGTCGGTGGGACATTTGGTGATACCCCAAAAGCATCATCAGTTATTAAAAAATTGACTGATCTTCTTGCTGAAGCAATTATACCATTCTACAAAAACTGTAATATTTGGTGCATCAATGGCGGCCCAATAAAGCAATTAACGTCTGAAGATTATACTCAATATGATCTGATTATCTGGGCACCAAATGTCAGCAATGACGTTGAAAAATTTTATCCTAAAAAGAAAACTGGTGCTGTATTAATATGCTCCAAAGTTCTGAGGGATGATAGAACCATTGGTGATGCTGTTGCAAGAATATTCAAGATGAGTGCAAATGCTGTTATCGCCATTGATTCAGATGAAACAGGAAAATTCATGTTTCATTTTGTAGATGCCCTCGGAAACCTTTGGTGTAAAACTACAGATATCAAAGAACTTTCAATTTCCATATTGAAGCTTTACAACTGGTCAACTGAATCTATAAGGGTAGCATCAAAAAGAGTTACTGGGATGTGCATTAAGGATTTAAAAATGACAACACCAAAAGACCTTCCAGATTTCTGTAACATTATTAAAACTGTGGCAGCTAAAGTTGAAGCCCAGCGTGGGGGAAGATATTTTGGAAACGCATCAACCAGATGTTCAAAACTATTTCCATCATTTAGACCAGCAGAAAAAAGCCAATGTATAATGGTGTCATCAAGGAATATTCCTAAGGCATCAATTTCCCCTGATGATTTCATTGCAGCAAGAGCAATAAACAATGATATTACATCCAATTATTTCTTCTATGAAGTTGATGAATCAAAAAAACCAAGTGTGGATACTCCTATCCAGTTATTCATATATTCGAATTTCAAGAAGATAAATTATATTATTCATGGGCATGCCTATATAAATATGGTACCATTGACACAATATTATTATCCATGCGGTGATATGAGGGAAATCAGTGAAATATCCTCAGTGTTAGCCGACAAGAACTCCGAAAAAGATGGTGTATTCGCTATAAATTTAAGGAATCATGGGTTTATTATTGCTGCAACGTCATTGAAGAAAATGAAGAAATTCGTTGAAAATAGTAATTTTAGATATCGTCAAATAGGGGAAGAACCAGCCGTGATAAAATTATAATTTTCTATCTAATACCTTATCCATTTCTTTTTTGTGCTTGTAGAAAATATCTTTAACCTTTGTATCATAAGATATAGGGTACATTATTGAATCATGAACAGTGAAGAAAATTAATTCTGGATATGTTCTAATTATTTCATTTATAACAGTATTCATAAGAAATTCACTTTCTAATCTCTGTAATTTGTGAGCACATTCCTTGTAACTTATGGCTTTAATTTCTTTGATGTGTGCATAAATTGACGGATAAAGTTCTTTAAAAATTGCGTTTTCCCATTTATGATCACCACGATCCTGATTATCAAAAAGAACTTTAATCATTAAATCCTTAGCATCATCCCTATCTTTAACAACACTTCTTTCCATAATATCTTCATATATTAACCCATTTTTAACCAAATCAAAATAGTTCTGACTTGGACCATTGATAGTTGGATCAAGTTGCTTCATATACAAAGCAAGAAAATATGGTTGTGAAT
>Ga0114951_10000580_pt1 | contig 49093 bp, 36 predicted proteins | sample AM7aDNAmetaG_FD_88677 | JGI IMG/M metagenome (GOLD analysis project Ga0114951, IMG submission 88677) | Freshwater microbial communities from Finland to study Microbial Dark Matter (Phase II) - AM7a DNA metaG | ecosystem: Environmental > Aquatic > Freshwater > Lake | place: Finland: Lake Alinen...
ACCCCTCCTACCCACCCCCCCTCCCCAGCGAACACGAATTTGGAGCTAAACGCTCCGAAATCGAAAAGTCACGCCTATAACGGCAAAATCTGGGCCCAAATGAAAATGCCGCCCAAAGGCGGCATTTTGAGATATGAAAGAAAGATTGCGAAGTTAGACGCCGACGCCGAACTCGCTGGCTTGCTTTTCGCCAGCGCTCGCGTAGAAGTCATAGGGAGTGCGCTTCTTGAATTTGGAACGGCTGCGAAGTTCCGCGCCAACGTAAATGCTGAGCGCGGCGACCGCCATCCCAATCGAGAACCAGCCGATCACTTGCAGGGCTTTAGAGTCCCTCTTCTCTTCGGTCTGGGCCTCTTCGGCGGGCTCAAGGTTTTCAGGTTCGGTGTACATAATCGGAGGCCTCCTGCACTTTCATGATACCTCAGTTCCGGATCGGCTGGCGGGCACAGAAGCAACCACCGCACATCGAATTGTTTACTTGATGGATTCGATTCGGAAGAGCCACTCTGTCTTCTCCAGAACGGGAAGGAAGCTGGCGTTGATGGAGTTGGAGGCCAGTTGGCGCAGTTCCTTGCGGGTAAAACCCTGCTCGGAGTGGGCGAGCAGGTACTCGTTCACCAGATCGGAGCCGAAAAAGGCCGGATCGTCGGAGTTAAGCGTGACTAGAAGGCCTGCGTCGAAGTACCGGCGCAGCGGGTGGGCCGCGAAGGAGGCGCAAACACCCGTCCGCACGTTCGAGGTGGGATTCAGTTCCAGCGGGATGCCGCGCTCTTTCAGCTCCTGGAGAAGATAGAAGTCCTGAATGGCCGAGACGGCGTGACCTATGCGTTCGGAGCCGATGGCCAGCGCCTCGCGGATAGCCTCGGGACCGGTAGTCTCGCCGGCGTGGTTAGTGAGGCGCAGACCCGCTTCTCGCGCCTGGGCATAGAGTGCGCGAAAGGGCTCGGAGCCGGTGCGGCGCTCATCCCCGCCGAGACCGATTCCGACGATAGACGGGTAGCGCCGGCGCATCTCCGCGGCCTTGAGGAAGACGCGCTCCGCCTCTTCGAGGGAGAAGTGGCGCACGGCGTCGAAGATCCAATAGATCGACAGTCCGAGTTCACGCGCGGCGCGCTCCCTGGCATTTTCGAGGCCGGCAAAGATGGGCTCGAAGGCAAGCGGGTCGCCAGTGCCCCAATGGTAGATGACGCCGACAGAGACGTACACCTCAGCGTGTACGACTCCCTGCGCGGCCAAGTGCTGCATCATGCGCCAAGCCGCCAATTCATAGTCGCCGGGACCGATGAGTTGCCCGCAAACGGCTTTGAATGCGAGGAGAAAACCGGTGAAATCGGAGAAGCGGTAGAGCGCTTCGGCTTCGGCGACGGTGATGGGCTTGTTGTCGTGGAGGGTGCTGAGCTCAACCAGAGTGGCAGGAGTGATGGTGCCTTCGAGATGCAGATGCAACTCAGCCTTGGGGAGGCGGCGGATGAAGGCTTCAATGTCTGTCATGATTCGAGTTTAACGGAGGCACACCTAGATTCGAGTATCCGTCAAAATGGCAAGAGCGCCGAGCTAGTCCGAGCCGCTCACGCATTGCCTGATACGGGTACCATGAAACATTGGCCACTTGGAGATGATCGTGCTAAACGTCCCACCGTTTTCCGCAAAATCTACATGTTATCCAACAAATGACTGTCCCACAGCTTCCAGAACAGCGTCTCTTTCCGTCATCGTCCCAAACAACTAGGCCGTCACACTCATCGCAATTTGTAAACTCAGACGACTCTTCGCAAAAAGGGCATGTGTAGGACACGAGTTCCATTTTCTACATCCTTTCACTTTCAAGGCGTGCATGTAGAAGCCTCAAACAGAAGGTGCAGATGAAGAAACACACACCTCCTTTTGAGCCGAGTGAATAGTAAACTTTCGCTCTTAGGTGATCAAGTTCCAAATTAAATTGGAATCGATACTTGCATCGGCTACGCAAACACACAAAAACCGTCAGCTACTTCAAAAAAATAACCGGCGGGGCAGGAGAATAACTTACCCAATTTTTCTTGCCGGGTCAGCCTTCAGTTAGACTAATTCCCCGAGGGAATGATCAAGTCTAATGCCAAGGAGTCTACCGGGGCGGCGCGAACTCTGACCGGTGGCGGCTATAGAAGAAATAAATCAGCAGTCCGATCAGGAGCCATGCGAAGAAAGCCATCCAAGTCAGGACTTCCAGACCCATCATCAATACGATGCAGAAGATGATGCTGAGGGCCGGAAAGAGCGGACCAAGCGGGGCGCGGAAGCCGCGACGGCGCTCCGGCTCGCGATAGCGAAGGATGAGTACAGCAATGGAGACCAACACGAAAGCAAACAGGGTGCCGATGTTGGAGAGGTTGGAGACGGTGCCGATGTCGAGCAGGCCTCCGGGAATACCAACGACGAAGCCGGCCACCCATGTGGAAACGGCGGGGGTGCGAAACTGCGCATGGATGCGGCTGAAGACGGCGGGGAGCAGGCCATCGCGGGACATGGCGAACCATACACGCGCCTGACCAAGCTGGAAGACAAGGATCGAGGAGATCATGCCCATCAATGCGCCGACGAGAACGAAGAGCCTTACCCAGACCAGGCCCGAACCGCCCGGCATCAGGGACAGCTTTTTGAGAGCGTTGACCACAGGAGCGGCGTCACCCATAACCGACTGCCAGGGCACGATGCCGCTAAGAACGATAGCGACGCCACCGTAGAGAACGGTGCAGGCAACCAGCGTGGCGAGGATGCCGATGGGCATATCCCGCTGCGGATTCTTGCACTCTTCAGCGGCCGTGGAGACTGAATCGAAGCCAATGTAGGTGAAGAAGATGATGGAGCCGCCGGTGAGAACGCCGGTCCAGCCATTGGGCATGAAGGGGTGCCAATAGTGAGGCTTGATGAAACTGGCGCCGGCAAAGACGAAGACCAGGATCGCGGCCATCTTGACGAGGACCATGACGTTATTGGCGCGGGCCGACTCGCGAATGCCTCGAACCAGAATGACCGTGAGGATCATGACGACAAGGAAAGCTGGGACGTTGAATCCGAAATGCCAGCCAGCCTTGTAAAGGTCGTTGCCGGCCAGATCCTGGAGGCCGGTGGGCAGATAGGCGGGCGAGATCCACATGAGCGGTGGATGGTAACCGAACCAGTCGAACAGATCGACGATATGGGCGGCAAAGCCCACGCTGACGCTCATGTTGCTAAAAGCGTATTCGAGAATCAGGTCCCAGCCGATAATCCAGGCCGCCAATTCGCCGAGGGTGGCGTAGGTATAGGTATAAGCCGAGCCCGCGATGGGAATCATTGAGGAGAGTTCGGCGTAACAGAGGCCGGTAAAGGCGCAGACGATAGCCACGAGGACCAGCGAAAGCGCCAGCGCGGGACCAGCTCCGGGGCGGCCCGCCATGGCTGAATGGTTCAGAAGCCAGTGGAGCAAGGGGGTAGCGCCGATGGAGGGCTGATCAAAGTGCTGGCCGGCCATGGCCGTGCCAATAACGGTGAAAATGCCCGAGCCAATAACCGCGCCAATACCCAGCGCAGTCAGGGACCAGGGACCCAGGCTCTTTTTGAGAGAGTGTCCCGGCTCTTCCGAATCCCGGATGAGCTTGTCGATCGACTTGCGGGCAAGCAGTTGGGTAAGCAGGGCAGTTCTCCTCGTCCCCTCTCGAACTGAAATTTGCCTACGAGATTCAGTCCGCAGGATTCAACCCACAAAAGTGACGTCGGCGGGTTTCCGTGCCTGGGGTTTAGTCACAGGATACAGGCCATCTAGGTGGGGGAGGAGCATCATTCAGCTTCTCGCCTTTGGCTTACAGCCCTTCATGCCGGGGTTTTGGCCCCGGCGGGGCGAGATGTGCCTGAGACTAGAAGCTGATGGCTGCTTTTGCGTTTAGCGCTTCGACTGGCCGCGGGCCAACTTCTTGACCTTTTTCTTTGCTTCACCACGGGCTCCGGTCCGCGGCGCCTTAGGGGCGGCTTTCTTGCGCGCGGTGCGTTTTAATTTCTTGCGTTCCAGCTTATCTTCGACTTTGGTGGTATCTGCCACGTGTAACCTCTTTCGCTGCAATCTCTTCAGGGTTTCCCGCAAATCGGGCTGTGCGACCTCTATGTTAACAGGGAATTTGTTCTGGCGAAAGCGGGGCATCCAGGTAATCTATCGGCTCCGAGGCGCATTCCGAGCGGCGTTTATCTAATTCCAGCGTACAATGGAGTTAGACCAGAATTTGACCAGCCTGCTCGGCGACTGCCTTATTACCGCTACTGACGAGCTCAGTACCTCCACGCAACAATCACCTTGTTCGCCGGAGTTCGTCATGCGTTCCAACCAAATCCACCGTGCGCTTGCGCAGGGAATGAACCGTTTTGAAGTTTGCCAGCTCGTGGCCAAAGGCGTAAAGGCCACCCACAAGACCGGTTCACGTTTTGAAGATTCCATCAATGATGTGCTGCAATACCTGGGCACGCACGACAAGCCCAAGGAAGGCATTCATCCTGCGATTCCCCAGGTGAGTGTGAAAAGCCTGAAGCCAGCAGCGTAACAGAAGCTCTTGGTTTGAAGCAAAAAGTGGCCAGGTGGGCTGCTTGCCGGAACGGTTTTACTCAGCGGGATTGGAAATTCCACCAGACGCAAAAGAGGGACGGCAGCTTTGCCGTCCCTCTTCTATTTGGTTCCGAACTGTTTGCTCGGGGTCAGAACTTAGACAACCTGAACGTTCTCAGCCTGCCAGCCCTTGGGGCCCTTGGTTACGTTGAACTGGACGCGCTGGCCTTCTTGCAGCGAACGGAAGCCGTTCGACTGAATGGCGGTGTGATGAACGAAGACGTCTTCGCCGTTTTCGCGGCTCAAAAATCCAAAACCCTTGGCGTCGTTAAACCATTTTACTGTGCCTTGTTCCATGATGTTGCTCCTCTTGTACTGATTTACCGCGAATGCAATGTGGAAGTGTTGCGTGCAGGCGGTAACCGGAACAGGCAAGAACTTCAGATCGAATTCTACGATTCCATTGAGTGTAGCACGGATTTGGTCTGTGGCTACAACTCTTTTATCTTCAATGGGAAAAAGGCAGGCACTCGCAGCTCAATTTGAAGATAACAGCCAACCCTGTTGAAGATAACAGTCAACCCTGCGCGCAAGGTGGCCAACAGGGTAAACTCGATTGCGCTGGTGAGGTGCCTTTTGACCGTCGAGAACGAGGCAGGCCGGAGCTTGTCGCCGGGGGATGACCGGGTCCTCGTTATCAACCCCGGATCGACATCAACGAAGTTCGGAATCTATACGCGTCGGGGCGCGGAGTGGGTGCGTACAATCCGGCATGGGGATGAGGAATTGGCCCGCTTTGGCGGGAGGCCAATGGTGGCACGCCTGGAATACCGGTGGACCCTGATCATGCAGTCAGTGGAGGATGCCGGCTACAAGGTGAACGAGTTGGCCGCGTTTGCGGGGCGTGGAGGGCTTTTGCCGCCCATGACGTGCGGCACCTACCTAGTCGATGACGCAATGGTGGAGGAACTCCGTCAGGCTCGGCGCGGCGAGCACGCGTCGAACCTGGGGGCCTTGCTGGCGCTGAAGTTTGCACAGGCCGCCGGAGTGAACGCCTACATCGTGGATCCGGTGACGGCAGACGAATGGCAGGAGTGCGCGCGGCTTTCAGGAACGCCGCTGATCGAGCGCTCGGCTATTGGGCATGTGCTGAATACCAAGGCGGTGGCGCGGCGGTTTGCACGGGAACAGGGGCGAACGTACGAGGCGCTCCGGCTGGTTGTTGCGCATATGGGCAGTGGAATTACAGTCTCGGCTCACCGCGATGGACGCATGATCGACAACAACACACCTGAAGAAGGCCCGCTTGGCCCCGACCGCACTGGCAGCCTGCCTGTGCGCGAACTGATCAAGCTCTGCTTTAGCGGCCGATTTGCGCAAAAGGAACTGGATCGCAAAGTCTTTGGGGACGGCGGCTTGTTCGCCTACCTCGGCACGCGCGACTTGCAGGAGGTGGAACGTCGCATCGATGCAGGCGACCGGGAGGCTGCCAAGGTATTCGATGCCATGGTCTACCAGATCGCAAAGGAGGCCGGCGCCATGGCTGCGGTGCTGGAGGGTAAGGTAGACGCAGTTTTGCTTACCGGCGGCATGGCGCATTCCGCCAGAATGCTGGAGCGGCTTTGTCGGTACCTGGAGTGGATTGCGCCCATCAGAGTCTACCCCGGCGAAGACGAATTACAGGCACTTGCCGAGGGCGTCTTCCGGGTTCTTGATAACGAGGAAAAGGCAAAGCGACTTTGGGAAGAGGGACGCAATCCGGCAGAGGCCAGAGCTTCCAGAGCACCTTTGGTCATTGGTCTTGAGTGAGGGCTTGAGCCAATAGAGCCGTGGAGAGAGGTTTTCTGCGAAAGTTAGCACACGGTGTCATCAATTTGGCATTTGTTTATGTGACTTCTGGCCGGTATTTTATAAAAAATGAGATAAGAGGATAACGGCGATTTGGCATTAGACTTCCAGTTCCAAGTGAAATAGATCTGACATTACAAAACGTGTTTACATTTTCCTGTTTCGCAGCTAGAGTGCGACCTATTGAGATCGACTGGCCTGTACTTCCCCACAGCCGTAGACCAGCGCCTGAGATTCTCAAAAACCTAAGGAGGAACTCCCCATGCCTCTCATCAAGATAGCCCGGGCATGCGCAATTTTTGCGTGCCTGGTCATCAGCTCATTTGCAATCCACGCGGCTAAACCCACTTACGACGCCATCTATGTTTTTGGCGACAGTTACTGCGATGTAGGCAATATCTACGCGTTGACAGGAGGGGCTGAGCCGCTTTCTCCGCCCTACTTTCACGGCAGGTTCTCAAACGGACCCATCTGGGTGGAGCATGTGGCCAGCGCTCTCGGACTCCAGATGCTGCCCGCGGCGGTTGGTGGAACGGACTACGCATTTGGCGGAGCCTGGGCAACTGCGCCCCAGATAACTGCTGCAGGAACGATCCCCGACGTGCCGCAGCAGGTTGGCCTCTATTTGAGCCAGCATGGTGGCAAGGCGGACCCAAAGGCGCTGTACATTCTGGAAGGCGGAGGGAACGACATTATCGGGAATCTCGCAAGTGGAATTTCTGCAAACCAGCTTGGATTCCAGATTGCAACCAGCATTGCAGAAAGCGAGTTGCTGCTTCGCCGCGCTGGCGCAAAGAACTTTCTTGTTCCCGATCTTTTCAACGTGGGTCTGCTTCCGGCGGCACAGGCCAATCCGAGCTTTGCCGACGCAGCGAGCGTGGCCACCAACAAGTATCTGAATGACCTATTGGCCGTGGAAGGTTTCATTCAAGGTATCAGGATTCAACGCCTGAATGTATTCGCCCTCTTCAAGGCAATTCAAACGGATACCACGCATTTTGGATTTACCAATATCACCACGCCATGCGTGGATCCCACGACCGGAACCATTTGCAGCGATCCAGACCACACGCTGTTTTGGGATACCTATCATCCGACGGTGTTTGGGCATTCCTTTTTCGCTGTGACGGTGGAGGCTGCGCTGAGCCAATAAGAAAGATGGCGTACTTGCAGATGGACCAGACAGACTCCCCGGCCCTGAAGACCAGGCCGGGGAGTCTCTTATATTACAGTTTGCGAGACTTTAAGCTTTCTGCAGATTCGCGAATTTTTCCATCAGCTTTTTCATTCCGTGGCGGTTGAACATGACGGTGAGCTTGGTGTCATCGCCGTCACCTTCGCGCATGAGAATTGTGCCTTCTCCGTACTTGGCATGGCGGACGCGCTGGCCCTTCTTTAGACTGGCTGCGCCGCGGGACTCAGGAACTTCCATGGCGGGACGGGCGAGTGCGCCGGGCTTGGGGATTCCGGCTTTGCCGCCAAAGAAGCGGGCGATGTTGTCGACGGAGTCGGGTTTGCCAGGAAGCGGGGACTCTTCCGCGCCCTTTGCCTTAGGGCTTGGGTTGAGAGTGGAGGAGTCGGCTTTAGCTGCCATCCACGGAGCCACGAAGAGCTTAGGGGATGAGCTTCTGGCAGTTGCACCAGTTTTATTGCCTGAGGTGGCGGGGTTGTAGGCTTCCTGGCTCTCGTCTTCGTAGTTGTAGTGCTGGCCGTCGGAGTCGCCGGTGTGCGTGGCGCGGCGTCGGGATGCGCCATAGCCGGAGCCGTACGCGGGAGTAGACCAGGCTGGACTGCGGCCACCCAGGTTCTCAATCAACTGGCTGGGAACCTCCTCAATAAAACGGGAGGGGATGCTCATCTCCGGCGCGTCGTTGCCATAGCGGCGGCGGTAATGCGCGCGCGTAAGCACCAGCGTGTTCATGGCGCGGGTCATGCCGACATAACAGAGACGGCGCTCCTCTTCGAGTTCTTCTGGGTTGGAGAGCGTGCGCGAGTGCGGGAAAAGGCCCTCTTCCAAGCCGGCAAGAAAGACAAGCGGGAATTCAAGCCCCTTTGCGGCGTGGAGCGTCATAAGAGTAACGCGCGAGTCGGGATCGAATTGATCGGTGTCCGAAGCAAGGGCGGCGTGGTCAAGGAATTCTGCCAGGGTTTCGCCGCGAACTTCAGCATCGTGGGCTGCGTTGGCAAGTTCCTTCAGGTTCTCAATGCGGCTGAATGCCTCTGGCGAGCCTTCAGCTTCAAGGGCTTTGATGTAGCCGGTGCGGTCGATGAGGAAACGGATGAGTTCAGGAAGGGTGGCCGAGTCGCCGGGCGCGCGGAAGGCCGGCTTCTGATCCGAAGTGCCGTCAGGTTCGGATGGTGATTGGATGTCAGACTTCCCCGGCCCCAAAGACGGAACCTGAGGCACCCGATCATCTGAGTCCGATGTAGTCCTTGGCATGACGAGGAAGGGGCGTTTGGGTGCGGCGGCGAAGGGGGAAAAGGTGGAGGAGTCGAGCAGTGGAAGTTGATGCTCACTGCCCCCGAAATCGAAGGTCGTAGCGGAGTCGGCGCTAGCAGCGTCGGGACTGACCGAGCCGGGAGAAGCCGCGCCAAATTCGAAGCCGGTGTCGGCATCCGCTTCCTGCGCCGTATTGCCGGAGAGTTTCCCTGCGAAGTCGGGGTCCATCATGGCCTGGGCATCGAGGATGAGCTGTCGAAAGGACTCGATAGCCATGAGTGCGCGGGTCGGGATAAGGCGGTTGGCGATGGCTGAGGCCAGAGCGTCCCAAGTGGACTGGCCGGTTTCCAGTGCCAGCCTCTCCAGGGTCTCCAGGGTGGTTTTGCCTATGCCGCGGGTCGGGGTATTGATGACGCGCTGCAAGGCCATGGAATCATGAGGGTTGCGGACAAGGCGCAGGTAGCCAAGCAGGTCTTTGATCTCGGCGCGCTCGTAAAAGCTGAAGCCGCCAACCATGGTGTAACTGATGTTGTAGCGGCGGAGAGCTTCCTCAACCAGGCGGGACTGGGAGTTGGTGCGGTACAGCACGGCGCAGTGCGCGCCGCCGGGGTTCTCACTCTCAGACGAACTAGCTTGGCGGAGAAAGGTCTGGATTTTGTCGGCAATAAAGAGGGCTTCGTTTTCGCCGTCGGGGGCCTCGTAATAGCCGATGAGTGAGCCGCCCTGGCGATCGGTCCAGAGCTTCTTACCCTTGCGGCGAAGATTGTTGGCCACAACGGCACCAGCTGCCTCGAGAATGACCTGCGTGGAGCGGTAATTCTGCTCGAGACGGACGATTTTTGCGTTAGGGAAATCCTTCTCGAATTCGAGGATGTTACGGATGTCAGCGCCACGCCAGGAATAGATGCTCTGGTCCTCGTCGCCAACGGCGCAGACATTTTTGGCTTCGCCGGCCAGCAGTTTCATGAGTTCGTACTGGGGGCGGTTGGTGTCCTGGTATTCGTCGACGAGCAGATAGCGGTAACGGCGCTGGTAGCGCTCGCGGGCCTCGGTGGAGACTTTGAGCAGGCGGACGGCTTCGAGGAGCAGGTCATCGAAGTCGAGTGCATTATTCTTGCGCAACTCCGCCTGGTAGCCCTTGAAGATGTGGGCGATGCGCTCGCTGTTGGGGTCTTTTGACGCGAGGTAATACTCCTGCGGGTCGACCATGTGGTTTTTGGCCCAGGAGATGCGGCCCAGAACGGTTCGCGGCGTGAGTTGCTTGGTGTCAAGACCCATGCGGCGCATGATCTGCTTGACGATGCCCTGCTGGTCGTTCTCGTCGTAAATGGCAAAAGAGCGGGTGAGGCCCTCCCCGCCTATCTTAAGCGCCTCGATGTCGCGCCTCAGCAGGCGGACGCAAAGCGAGTGGAATGTGGCGATGAGGGGCTTGGCGACGGAGGAGTGGTCGAGAAGCTTGTCGACGCGTTCGCCCATCTCCTTGGCAGCCTTGTTGGTGAAGGTAACGGCGAGAATGGAGTCTGGCGCGATGCCTTTCTCGCGGATTAGCCAGGCGATGCGGCTGGTGATTACACGGGTTTTACCGGAACCGGCTCCGGCTAGGATGAGCAGTGGGCCTTCGGTGGCCTCGACGGCGGCGCGCTGTTCGGGATTCAATTTGTCGATGAGCGGCTGCAAGGCGAAGGTCCAGAAGGGAAGAGTCCTCTTCTAGTGTACCTTTGCTGGCGCTTTAGGGCGCGGATGGGTCGTAGTGTGACTGCAGGCATGGACCGCATAGGGCTGCGCTGGTGGCGCTGACTGGTTCGGTGGTGGGCATGGCCACGGTGCCGAAGTCGGTGACCACCCCGATCACTATTGAGGCCCGCCAGGAGTTGAAAGGCATTTCCCAGATCCAAATCCCTCCTGGAATCATTCCGATATGCTTACCTTTGTGTGAAAGGGCCTGCCGACCGCTGCGCTCTCTTTTTCAGGCCTCGCGGGCAGTCCCTGCAAATCATGGAGGAGTGGAATGACCAATTCGTTTAACAGGCGTGACCTTCTCAAGGGCAGCATGGCCCTCTCTGCCGGTTCTCTCGTAGCACCACTGGCTCTCGCCGATAAAACACCCGGCCAGGCAACGCCGCAAGCCGCCGCGTCGCGTCTCTACAAGCCTTCATGGAACTCGCTGCGCTCCATCCCGATTCCGCAGTGGCTTCAGAGCGGAAAATTCGGTATCTATACGCATTGGGGCATTTATTCCGTCCCTGCTTACGGAGAGAATGGAACGTGGTATGCGCATAACATGTATACCAATCCCGACTCGGAGGAAAGAAAACATCACGAAGCTACTTATGGCACTTTGGACAAGTTCGGCTACAAGGACTTCATCCCCATGTTTACCGCCGCTAAATTTGACCCCGACGAGTGGGCGGAGCTATTCAAGAAATCGGGCGCGCGTTTTGCCGGCCCTGTCGCTGAACACCACGACGGCTTTGCCATGTGGGACACAAAATACTCTGCGTGGAATGCCGCCAAGATGGGGCCCAAACGGGACGTCGTTGGCGAACTGTCCAAGTCCATCAAGAAGCAGGGCATGAAGTTCCTAACCGCCTTCCATCATGCCGAGCACTGGTTCTATTTCCCCACGTGGGATAAGAAATATGACGTATCCGACCCCCGCTTTGAGGGACTCTACGGTGTAAGCCACGATCCAGCGGCGCTCCCTGACAAGAAGTTTCTCGACACTTGGCTGGGTAAGATGGAAGAAGTTGTAGATAATTACGGACCGGATATCATCTGGTTCGATTTCGGCCTGCGCCTCATTCAGCAGTCCTATAAGAAGAGGTTCTTTGCCTCTTACTTCAACAAAGCAATGGCGTCTGTCCAGCAAGTTACAGTGACTTACAAGTATCACGACCTGACTCCCGGCGTCGGCATCAATGATCTGGAACTCGGCCAGGAACTTGATATGACTTATAACCAATGGATTACAGACACAACCATCGACGCAGGCAGCGGCTGGGGGTATATCGAGGGCCTCGGCTTCAAGTCTATTGATCTGCTGGTAACTGGTCTTGTCGATCGGGTCAGCAAGAATGGATTCCTCCTGTTGAACGTTGGTCCAAAGCCCGACGGAACAATTCCGGAGCCCGCGAAGCAGCGGCTGCTGGGACTCGGCGAGTGGCTGCGCGTGAATGGCGAAGCCATCTACGACAGCAGTCCGTGGTTGGTTGCGGGCGAGGGCCCTACTCAACTGAAGAAAGGCGGCGCTTTCAACGAAGATAATGATCTTCATTACACACCGGCAGACATTCGCTTTACATGCAAAGACAATTTCCTGTATGTCACCGTCCTCGCGTGGCCCGGCGACAGAACATTTGTAAAGAGTCTAGTTCCCAAAGGCGAGACCTGGGCGGGATTGTATCCCTCTGAGATCGCGTCCGTCAGAATGCTAGGCAGTGACGAGCCGATTCGCTGGGAATTCACCAAGGAAGCGCTCGTCCTTACTGCGCCCAAAAGCAGGCCATGCGATCACGCGTATGTTTATCGCATTACATTGAAAGAACCGTTTTAAGAGCATCGCCAAATCAGATGCAACATGCGCCCAACCTTGCCACGATGATGTGGCAAGGTTGGGACTCGAACCGCAATGACCTGCCACCCACCGCGCTATTCTTGAATCACAATGAAGCCTTCAACTCAAACTCGACGCCGCGCAGCCGTTTACTGCGGATCGGCAGATGGAAGCAACCCCGCCTTTCGTGCCGAGGCCATGGCCTTGGGAGCTGCGATTGCCGCGGCTGGATGGGGTCTGGTATATGGCGGCGCCAACATCGGCCTGATGGGCGCGGTGGCCGATGCGGCATTGGCAGGGGGTGCTGAAGTCATCGGCGTACTCCCTGAAGTCTTGGCCGGAAAAGAGATCGCGCATGAAAGCCTGACCACCCTCGAGCTGGTTCCCACCATGCACGAGCGCAAGGCGCGCATGGCCGTGCTGGCTGATGCGTTTCTCATCCTCCCCGGCGGTTACGGCACCCTCGACGAGATGATGGAAGCGGTCACATGGGCGCAGTTGGGTCTGCATGACAAGCCCTGCATTCTCATCAATACTGCAAATTACTGGGATGGGCTGATGGCATTTCTCGACACCACTGTGGCTGCGGGATTTCTCAAAGCTGGCAACCGCAAACTACTACGTGTGGCGGCCAATGCGGCCGACGGAATGCGCATGGCGTCGGGGCTGCTCTAAACCGCTTGCCCCGGCTTCGCGTTCCGGTTGTATCATTCCCCTATGTCTACCAAACTCCGCTGGGGAGTTCTCAGCACCGCCAATATCGGACTCAAGAAGGTACTCCCTGCCATGCAGCGGAGCCAATATACCACTGTCGCGGCCATCGCATCGCGCGATCTGACGAAGGCGCAGCAGGCGGCAGCTTCTCTTGGAATTCCGACGGCCTACGGTTCATATCAAGAACTGCTCGCTGACCCCGATATTGACGCGATTTATAATCCGCTTCCCAATCAACTCCACGTTCCCTGGACCATTAAAGCTGCTGAGGCCGGCAAGCACGTTCTTTGCGAGAAGCCAATCAGCTTGACCGTTGCTGAAGCGAAGACGCTTCTTGCAGTTCGCGAGCGCACCGGCGTGAAGATCTGCGAAGCCTTTATGATCCGCAGTTTTTACCAATGGTTGCGTCTCCGCGTACTTCTTGATGAGGGCCGCATTGGCGAGTTGCGTTCAATCACCGGCTTCTTCAGTTACTTCAACGCGGACGCTGCGAACATTCGCAACCATGTGGAGTGCGGCGGGGGCGGGGTTTATGACATTGGCTGCTACCTGATCCACGCCTCGCGCTATGCATTCAAGCAGGAACCGACACGCGTAGTCGCCTGTATCGATCGTGATCCTGCGATGCATACCGATCGTCTTGCTTCTGCGATTCTGGACTTCCCCGGCGGTCAGTCCATCTTCACTTGCAGCACGCAGTTGATTCCCTACCAGCGGATGCACTTTCTGGGCACACGCGGACGGATCGAACTGGAGATTCCCTTCAACGCTCCGCCGGACTGTCCCACGCGCCTCTTCATCGACAGCAGTGGGGCTCTTTCCGGAAGCGGAATTACCACGGAGATATTTCCAGCCGGCGATCAATACACCATGCAGGGGGATGCCTTCGCGAAGGCGGTTCGCGATGATACTGAAGTTCCCGTATCACTTGAAGATTCAATTGGTAACATGGCCGTAATTGAGGCAATCTTCAGCTCCGCCAGTTCAGGGCAATGGGTTAGCCCGCAACGTTAGGCGATTGCGGGTGAGATGGAGATAGCCGCCAGTCATGGCGGCTATCTTTTTGGGCACAGAGGCGGAGAAAACAGTGCGTAGAGGCGGTACCGTACTTTTATAGCTCGAGTAGGGCAAGCTTTAGCGTATGCGCCCTGCAGTACCCAACTTTCGGGAAAGACACAGGCGGTTCGCGCAGACAGTGCGCATCGTCCTTGAATAATTCCGCACTCTCGCTGGCCTGAGGTATAGGAGGAATTTCGCCCTTTAGTCACCAGTACGGCGCAAACAGGAACGTCTATCTTAAGCCAAACTGGCGCAAGCAATCTGCCTGCGCCAGCTCATACTCCTAAATGCCTATGCCTACTTTGAAGATACAGCGGCAGCTTTCTTCTGAGCTTCCCAACGACGCTTGACAGCTTCTGCAATGCGCTTCCGGCCTTCCGGCGAAAGGTTTCTTTTCTGCTTTTTCGCAGCTTTCTTTACTGACTTGACGGCGGGTATAACTGATACGATCACCTTCTTGGGCCTACCAACCTTCTTTTTCGGCGCTGCAGCGGCGGCCCCGCCCAGAAGTGCCCGCACCTGTTGCAGCACGGCTATTTCGCGATCAACAGACGCTAGAATTTCTGATACTCCCATAGATCCTCCATTGGCACGGGTAACTGGTCCGACCTTTGCGGAGCTAAGTTGCAACTCATCGCAACACCAGCCACTAGCCACAGCATAAGATAACCGCTTGTATTACATTTTGCAAACTAAAAGTTTCCGATGACACATGATATGATGCCGGTTCTTAGGTGCCCTGGTGCCTCGACAATTTCCTGACAGGAATTCTCCGGTGAGCTTTAGCGGCGTTATACCTTCAGTGTCTCAGCCGCGCATTCCTTAAGGTCGCGACAAAACGCATCGAGACGCGCGAGATCCGTGTCCCAGGAAAACATAAAGCGAGCGGCGCCTCCGATGAAGGTATAAAACTTCCAGCCGCGCTCGCGAACTCGACGGAGTAAGTCCTCAGAAGCTTCAAGAAAGGCCGCATTGGCTTCAACTGGACCGGCCAAGCGCAACCCGGGAATGCCGGCGACCTGCGATGCAAAGTGCCTCGCGCAGTTATTGGCGTGCGCGGCGTTGCGCAGCCAGGCTCCGCTTTCCAGCATTCCTACCCAAGGCGCCGAAAGGAAGCGCATTTTTGAGGCCAGTTGCCCGGCCTGCTTGCAGCGGTAATCAAAATCCATGGCCATGGAACGATCGAAAAACAGCACCGCTTCTCCTACCGCCATGCCATTTTTTGTTCCGCCAAAGCACAGGACATCCACACCGCTCTTCCATGCCATTTCGGCCGGGCTACAGTCCAGGCTCGCACAGGCATTTGCGAAGCGAGCGCCATCCATGTGGAGAGATAGCCCATGGACCTTGCACTCATTCGAGATAGCTCGCAACTCCTCCAATGAATAGACGCGTCCTGTCTCAGTAGATTGGGTGATAGTGACTGCGCGCGGCTTGGGATAATGAATGTCCAGGCGCTTGGTGGCGAGCTCTCGAATAGATTCAGGGCTGAGCTTGCCGTCGGCGCTCGGCGCAACCAGTAGCTTTGATCCATTTGAAAAGAACTCCGGCGCGCCGCATTCATCGGTCTCTACATGCGACTGGTCGCAACAGATGACTCCGTGGTAAGACTGACAGAGCGAGGCAAGCGCCAAGGAGTTGGCCGCGGTACCGTTGAAGACAAAGTAGACCTCGCATTCGGTCTCGAATAGTTCGCGAAATGCATCGGAGGCCCGGGCTGTCCATGGATCGTCACCATAGGAAGTGACGTGCCCGTGATTGGCGTCTTCCATCGCTTTCCATGCTTCAGGACAGATGCCAGCATAATTATCGCTGGCAAATTGCTGCTGCAGTTCGCGGGGGTTGATTTCGGTCATTCTATGATCCTTTTCAATCGGCGTAAATGGGGTAGGCGAGAGAGACAGTGAGTCTGCATTGGCACTTTCCCCAAGGGAATTATTGATCGACTCGCAAGTACCGGCCAAGGTTGGATCGGCGCATGAGCACCCTACAAACTTCTAATTTTATACCGCGCACATGTTTGTTCAATTTTATGGGATCAGATTACGCCGTTCGGCGGAGCTGAATGTGACAACTACAGTCTTGATGCAAACGAATCAATACTTCTTATAGAAAGACTATATTGCGCACCCTTTGCCTGTTACTCAGTCGCAGATCTGAATGGACAGCTGACCGTCCGATGCTCTTGAGAATGAGCTGGAGGCGAATCACCGCTGTGGACGGGCACATGGATATGTTCAGCAAGCTATCACTTGTAGCCCATCCAATCGATCGGTGTTTCTTCAAAAGTCCTGCCCTCGATGATTGGCTTGAGATCGCGGTCCAATAACCCGCCCAGCATCTGCAGAAAGGTCTCTGCAAAGCTGCGAATATCCGTCGCAGGGTCACGATAGCTAAAGAACCTGGCCAACGCTTCGCGGCCGTGGAGTTTTAGATAGTCTTTGACGTTGAGCATATGGTCAACGGGCTTGATAATGAAGACCATAAAGCCCCCGTTGAGCCCTCCGGCAGCGGAGAAAAATGAGATGTCAATTTCCATGGCTGAACGTTCGCTGGAAAAATGGAAGGCCGGATAGCGGTCCGATTCCGGTGATCCGTCGAGGGTTACTCCCTTGAATTCAAACCCATGCGCGACAAATGCAGGAACATGTCGACACACAACTTCATGGACAACGGCAAAGTCTCCCGTGAGAGCCAATTCAGCCATGCTCATGAGTTCCCCCCTCCTGCACCGCCGTCGCCGAATAGAATTTGCTTTTCCATGTCATAGAACGGGCTATCTTTTTGATTTCCGGGATTATCCACATCGACAACCGTGTACCCCTGATCAGCCAACTTTTGCGCCCAAGCTTGGTTCTCCTTGTACATCTGCGATTTCCGAAGTGCGTCCTCAGGGATAGGATCAGGGGCGTATTTTTCTTTCAGTTTTTCCCAGTCTTTTTTAGCCTCTCTCGATATCTTATCTCCGCTAAAAGTTTCTACTGGACATTGTTGGCCCAGCCCCGCCGAGTACGGTAACACCGCGTTGTCCATACTTCGTCCGATGACAGCAACTTTGTCGTTTGTTCCGGGGCGAACCCGGTCGGCCTTGACTCCGTTGAACTCGGAGTTCTGTAGTGCTGAGGGACTCGGGGTTGAGTCGCCACCGCTGCCCGCAGCGGAATAAGTCGATTTGTTTTGCTGAAGCTGATTCAGGCCAGTCATAACCATCCCGGCCACGACCCCGCCCATGCCGCCTGCGCCGGGGGAAGGCGATCCAACCTCACCGATCATGCACGTGAACGACCCCAGCACAATGACGCCACCGTGGGCGGTTTGATCGCCCAATCTGGCAGCAGGAAGGAAGTTAATGAAGACCCCTGACGAGCACTTGATAATGACGTCTGGCGGACCAACGCAGGTTGCCATCGAGGTCACAGTAGCCGCAGGCAGGAAGTCGATGAGCACTGTGGGTGCCCCCGGAGGCAGGATTGGGCCGCCGACGTGAGGCACCGGACCCGTCGTCATCGGACAGGTATGCATATCGGTAACTCTCGCAGCTGGGGGCATCAGGCTATCTCCACTTCCGGTCTGAACTTATCAACTCCTCACCGCAGGTTCTTCAACCTTTGGCGGGCTAATGTGCAGCCCTTTCACGAATGCATCGTAGTCTGCGCGCAGAACTCTTAGCTGCGCCTCAAGTGTTGTTAGAGTAATTATGCCTGACCAATCGCCGAGCCGAACGTAGGTCTGGGCATGCAGCATAGTTCCAACAGAGTCCACGTTGTGGCGAACGAAAAGCAGGTGTGCCTCTTCTGCACCTGCAAAGGAGATGGCCTGGGGGCCAGCAAACGTTGGCTCTTTCAAGTAGCTCCCGATGAGCTCTTTCTGTTTCTCGATGTATTCAGGCAAGCCATCGGCTGAACTCAGAATATCTTGTCCGAGCCCTACGCTGGCTGCAATCGTCCCTGCATCCATCGTCATTTGGCGTATCCCAAAATCCGCGATATAGATCCATCCCCTCGGCATTGAGGTAACAACCCATCTTCCAACCGTAGGAAACTGGGCAGCGGCGCCGGATTGTGCCATCGTTTGCGTCAAACGTCACCACGTTCCTTAGGGATATGCCGGCCTCAACGGTCCTGCCGGGATTTGAACGTCTAGCCGTTCATGGCGCCGCCCTTTGAGCCGTCGTCCGCCTCGTCGGGAGCGGTTGGCGCCCCGGGATCTGTGATCGTCCCCGGGCTACCTGCACCAGCAGCTCCACCACTGTTGATCATGACCATGGTCCCCGAAATGGAAACTCCGGCAGGCCCGATGGTGATAAAGCCACCCGAACCTTTAAGGGTGAGTTCCATCCCGGCTTCAATTACAACCGACATGCCCCCCTTGATATACGCGTTCATGCCGGCGTCCATGGAATAGTTCATCCCTACTTTTTCCGCCTGGTTGCTGCCAACCTTGAAGGAGTGATTACCTCCCACCTTTTCAGTGAGATCCGCCCCAACGTCAAGGTCGGATTTCGAGGCTATCTTCTGCACCGAATTGGCCTTAATGTTGACATGGTGGTCCTTGGTAATTTCCTCGTATTGGTCGCCTTTGACAATCAGCGAGTCCTTGCCGCCCACATAGGTGCGGTGGTCCTTTTCTACCCGCAGGTCCATGTCCTTCTCGGCGTTGAGGAAGATCTGCTCGCTGCCCATCTTGTCCTCGAAGCGCAACTCATTCGCGTTGGCGGCTCCGCCACCCTTGCTGCTGCGTGTAACCATGCCAGAGCGGGTACTGTGATCGGGCAGGGCGTATTTAGGCACATTCACGCCGTTATACACGGAGCCGACAACAAGCGGGTTATCGGGATCGCCGTTGAGAAACTGGATCACTACTTCATCTTTCAATCGCGGCCAGAAGAAAGTTCCCCAACCGTTTCCGGCCCATTGCTGCGCGACGCGGACCCAAGTGTTGTCCGGCGTGTTGTCCGCTCTGATTTTGTCCCAAAGGAACTGGACGTTGACGCGACCCTGGCTGTCGATCCACATCTCATCCCCGGAGGGTGCGACGACAACAGCCGTTTGAGGGCCATAGATTCTTGGCTTCTGGAACGTCTGCGCGGGTTTAAAGGTGATATCCGAGGAGACTGCCATGAATCGATTGCTGTATCCGGACCCAGACGCTTTGTCGCTGGTGCGGTAGGGCGGAACTTGGTTTGCATGGTGGGTAACTGCCGTCAGCAAGTATTTCCGATTCCAAGCATCGCGAGGATTCTTGGCCATGGTGAACGTATACCCAGCACATAAGGAACGTGCCGTGGCGCTGCCGCGAAAGACTTCAGCGGTGGTGTCGGAAGCCAACTGCCGAGTCTCAATGAACAAGGCTTCGATCTTCTGTACGGCACTCGAATCCTTTTCTTTCAGGTAGCCTTCTTCTCCCGCGGGATAGAGATACTGCTCAAAGGCGTTCTTGCCGAATGGACTTGCACTGTTCTTTGCCGGTGAATCGATACGTTTATATGTTCTGTAGTTATAGTCCGCCGTTGCGTGCTTACCTGAGACCATGGTTGCAGTTGCGGTGAACTCGGAAATCGAAGCACCGTAGGCCCCCTCAGCGCCCTTCTCATTCAGCGCATACGGAATCGAAGCCGACAATGCGCAGTCCTGATAGGCGCTTCGGGCGTCTCCAAGAACGATCTTATTGTCCTGGTCGGTATGTTCGAACCAGTAGAAGATCCCACTCTCTTCCAGGATGCGAGAGACAAAGTGGAAATCGGATTCAGCGTACTGAGTACAGTATTCAAGTTGCGGATAGGTAGCTGAAGTCTGATCCGAGATTGTCAATCCGTACTCACCGATTACCGCCTTGGCAATCTCCAGGACGGTCTTGTTCTGGAACACGCGGCAATTTGCGCTCAAGGTCAGTTGCCACATGGAGGGCACAATCCGCGCCACATAAACATCAAAGTCCGGATCGCCGGCGCACTGCTCAAACGACGCAATGATGCCATTGATCCACCTTGATCCCCGAACATCGTTCAAGGCGATGGAAACGGACACCTTGGACCCAATGAGCGACTTGGGATCGACCACCGAATCCACAGATGCGAGCAGTTCAACATGATACTCGAAGAGGCGCGAAATGCCTTCCGCGCCGTCGAGCGACTCGATTAGCAGCACGTCCTTGCCCGCCGTGCTTGAGAACTGCATCAACCGGTCTATCTGCTTTGGACCTGCCATACTCGTCCTGCCTGTCTCTTACCGGAATTCCTTTGAAGATCGTGTAGCCTGTGCTTGACTATTTTCTGCCTTTGCTGGGGCGTTTTCCGAATTATCGCGGAGTTGACGCGTGCATGCAAGGTGGATCTTGCTCCCACTCTACGGACGATAACCCGTCCGTGACGACTGTGGAGAGAAGGATCCACCTTGCAGTTCAGGCCTCACTCTATACGAATTCAGAAAATGCGTCAGGGGGCAACATCCCATGCGTAAGTCATTGCCCCATCTTTGACTGAAATTGTTACCCGGTTCGAGTCCATGCCTCCGGCGAGTTGCGTAAGAATCTGGCGCGACAGGTCGGGGAGCATTGTATTGGACAGAATGTTATCCACGTTTCGGGCTCCGCTCTCGACCTCAGTGCAGCGCCCTGCGATTTCATTCAAAAGCACATCGTCGTAGACAAGGGAGACTTTGTGGGTCTCGAACAGACGCTTCTGAATCTTCCCAAGCTTGAGCCGAATGATCATCTTCATTGCCTCGTCCCTTATCGGGAAGTAGGGCACAATCATCAGCCTGCCGAGAAAGGCCGGCTTGAATATTTTATTCAATTCCGGTTTGAGTGCGAGCAGTATCCCCTGGCTGTCGGGCATGGTTTCGGGGTCCGCGCAAAGCTTCATGAACGTATCCGTCGCCGCATTGCTCGTCAGCAGAATAATGGTGTTCCTGAAGTCGATCTCGCGACCTTCTCCATCTTCCATTCTGCCTTTATCAAAAACCTGGAAGAAGAGCTCTAGCACGTCGGGGTGCGCCTTCTCAACTTCGTCCAGCAGAACCACGGAATAGGGCCTGCGCCGCACGGCTTCGGTCAACACGCCGCCCTCACCGTAGCCAACGTATCCAGGAGGCGATCCCTTCAAGGTTGAGACGGTATGCGCTTCCTGGAACTCCGACATGTTGATGGTGATCATGTTGCGTTCGCCGCCATAAAGGACGTCGGCAAGGGCGATGGCTGTCTCAGTTTTTCCAACGCCGCTTGGTCCAACCAGCAGAAAGACGCCGACCGGCTTGACCGGATCGTCCATATTGGCTCGCGAGGTGAGGATTCTCTGCGCAATCGCTGCAAGTCCGTGATCCTGGCCGATGACGCGCTTCTTCAAGTGTTCATCGAGGGTGAGGACCGTTTCAATCTCGTTGCGAACCATTTTACCGAGAGGGATGCCCGTCCAGGCCGAAACCACTTCGCCGATGATCTGCGCATCGACCGAGACCTGCATCATTCCCCGCTCACCTTGCAGGGCGGCAAGTTCCGCCTCGAGCTTGGCAAGTTCCGCCTTTACCTCACTTACGTTGACCGCTGTTTCAGACTCAGGTTTCTCAGGAGCCTCCAGCGTCTCCTGCAGCTTGCGAATCTGTTCAACGAGCCCCTTTTCCTTCTCCCATTGCTCTCTAAGGGCGGCCTCGTCCAGTTTCGCGGTATCAATCGCAGTTCCAATCTGCTCAAGTCTCTCCGCATGATCGGCGCCGATCTTCGTTTCCCGCTCGAGAACGCGCTTTTGCACTTCGAGCGCATCAAGTTGGCGCACTATATCCTCAAGCCTGGCGGGCGTTGAGTTCTGTCCCAGGGAGAGCCGTGCGCAGGCTGTATCGAGCACGCTTACGGCCTTGTCAGGAAGTTGCCGGCCGGCAATATAGCGATGCGACAGGCGGACCGTAGCTGTAACCGCTTCGTCCAAGATGCGGAGGTTGTGGTGCTTCTCGAGGGACGCCGCTATGCCACGCAACATGGTGCATGCAACTTCTTCAGTGGGCTCGTCGACCTTGACAACCTGGAACCTTCTGGCCAGAGCCGGATCCTTCTCGAAGTACTTCTTGTACTCCGACCATGTTGTTGCGGCGATGGTACGGAGTTCTCCGCGGGCAAGCGCAGGCTTGAGCAGATTGGCTGCATCGCCCTGGCCCGCCGTTCCACCTGCCCCAATCATGGTGTGCGCTTCATCAATGAAGAGAACAATTTTTTCGGTTGAAGACTTGACCTCATTGATGAGCCCCTTCAGCCGGTTTTCAAACTCGCCCTTAACGCCCGCGCCTGCTTGCAACAGCGCAAGATCGAGACTGTGAATATGAACTCCCTGCAAGGCCGGCGGCACATCGCCACTGACAACGCGATTGGCAAATCCTTCGACTACGGCCGTCTTGCCAACTCCGGCTTCGCCGGTGAGGATAGGATTGTTCTGGCGCCGACGCATGAGGATGTCGATCATCTGACGAATTTCCTGGTCGCGCCCCAGCACCGGGTCAATCTTCCCGGCCTTGGCATTCGCAGTCAGATTCACGGTGTATTGATCCAGATGCGGCGTCTTGCCCCTGGAGGGTCCGGAGGGCGTACCGTCCGCACCTCCCGTACGTTCTTCTCTTTGGCCGCCCGCGGCAGCCAGACTGGTCTGGGCCTCGGTCGACTTGGCCACAATGTCGTAGAAGGCGCTGCGGAGTCCCTCGACATTGATGATCTGCATTTCCTTGCTGATATCCTTGACGATCCGCGACAGCTCGTCGTGGCCCAGCAGCGCAAGCAGGGTGAATCCGGTGCGTATATTGCCCGCATTGAAGTCAATACTTGCAACCGTCCAGGCCTCTGAGAGCATTTTGACCACGGTAGGACTGAAAGCAGGCGAGCGCGCATTACCACTCTTCAAAGAGTCGAGGCTGCGTTCAAGCTCCTTAGTCAGCCGCGAGCGGTCTACGCCGAAGTGCTTGAGGATTGCGGCGACGTCGTTGTCGCTGCTGTCAAGTACCTTCATAAGGTAGTGTTCGATCTCGATGTCATAGTGCGTCCGTGCGACACACAGGCCGGCCGCGGCTTCAAGTGCACGCCGCGTATTATCGTTCAGCTTCTCGATCAGCGCTTTCAGATTTGTGCTCATAGTCTTCCTTATCCTTGAGGAACGGAGAATTTCACTGCACCAGATAAGTCGCATCGGCCGGATCGCGATCGAGCGGCTTTGTTTTCAACCAGCTCACCAACCCCAGTTGTGGGCTTATTTTCCCAATTGAACCCAGTTCGCACGGCGGAGCGTCTTCGCGTGCAAGGATCAATTGCACTTCAGTTTCGTAGCTTCCATTCGAGTAGAACTTCAACCAAGCGACCAATTCGTGGTATGCGCTCTGCCCAGGCAGGAAATTGAGATACTGGTCAAAGTGCATTGGGCCCAACGAGACACGGATGCGGCCATGGTGGTCCCATACTTCATCACCCGCCACCACACCCACCCCCAACTGTTCGCTTGGTCCACCAAGCCCCCGAAAACAGGTCTGGTTCTCGGAGTTCAGCTTGCGCCAGGCACCGGCAAATTGTTTGATTTGTGCGTGGACGCCGAAGTAGTCTTCGAGAATTTGCTGCAGCGAAGATGCCGAACGCACATGGCGCGTAAGCAGGCTCACGTAGTTTAGATAGGCAGCGTCTGGAATTCCGCCCCGGCTGCGGAGGCCTTCTGTTCCAAGCCCCAATAGATCGAGCAGGCGATCTGAGAGTTTATCCTCTTTCGATTTTTCGTACTCGATGAAGAAGCGATATTTTTCCCACCCCCGGTAGAAGAGAGAGATCATCCGATGGTTGAAGATATTGAGAAAATCTTCCATCGCATAGTCTTTTTCCTTGGCGCGCGCAATCAGGAATTCCGTATAAGGTGGCGGCATGACGGAAATAGCGGCACACATGCCCATGAATTCCACTGTCATGCTGGCCTGGCCGTTCTCTGACCGGCGCAGATCATAGATCTCACTAGGTGGAAAGGCAAGTGAAGTGCGCGACGAAAACCGGATCGTTTCTCCCTGAGGCGTGATGAAGTACCCAACCGGCTTGAGCTCTTTATCCATCTTCTGGAGCAGGCGCACAGCCTGAAAGAAGTGCACACGAAAAGGCTCTTCGTCCAACATCTTGCGAAGATTGTTATACCGTGGATCTTCGTCTTTTCTGCTTCCCTGTCCAGTTACAGCAGAGCTTGAGTTCCCGCTCTCGGTGTCCATTTTCCCAGCACCTCCTTTCGTAAGGTACTTCGCGCAGTTAGTTGCGAAAAGCTATTCATTGAGGCGTAACCGGCAAGAAAACGATCGAGCAGCGCGGCAAACAAGTAGAGTCCGCTGCCGGCGAACTGCTGCTCGTCAAACTCCATTTCTACTTGCGTTCCGCGGGCGGGAATGAGCCCGTAGGCTGAGTCGACCAGCGCAAAACCTGGCGAAGACTTCATCTGCAGGATCGATCCGACCTGATTCTCGCTTGCCGCCGAGTCGGCCAGGTTATGCAGTCTCAGAATCTCCTGCATGGCCGTGCGGCCTTCTTCGTTGAGAGATAGGTAGTTGAGAGAGAGCATTGATATCAGCCGCCACAGATGTCCCCGCCCACCGGGTGGGTTGATGCTAGCCGTGGGACGCCGCAGCGCAGTGACAGTCTTGGCCGCAGAATAACCCACCACATCAAAGTCGCCATTCTCTGATCCAAACTGGAAGCGGGAAGGAAGGTCGAAGTTTGTGCAGCGGGTCCGCACCATCAACACGTCCGCTTCCGGTTCTGTGAAATTGCCCGTCAGGTCAACCACGGAAATGGTCATCGTTGATGGCTCGCGCTCGCCAAGCTCGTTCATGTGCCGCGTTGCAACCCAGAACGCAAGGTCCTCGTGGGTGCGCGATTGATACCGATACGCATGCATAGGCTCCAGCGTGATCGACTGCCGCAATCTTGGATTTGTTGCGATTACCTCTTCGATGCTGAATATTTCCATTACGGTTGAATGGCGATTATCCGGCACGATGGTGTAGTCGTGCCGAGTCTGGCTTAGAAGGATCGGCTCCGAGGTCTGGGGGAACAGATTGATGACTGGGGTACATCCGAATCGGAACGTGCGTTCGCTGACGCCAAGTTCAAGCACCTGCTGACGCTCATTACGCTCGAAACTCGAAAACAGGAAGACGATCTCCGCCTCTTCACCGAAGCCCGCTTGCCCCAATGCCTCCAAGCCGTCGAGGTCGAAAAACAGGAACTTTTCCGGAAGCGCAAAGTACTCTTGCAGGAGCCTGTGCCCATCCACTGAACGCCGCTCAAACGGCAGGAGGCTCTCTTCAGCTTCAAAGCCCACCATGCGGAGCCGCTGCGGCTCAAGGATGATCAACTTCTTCTCATCCTTCGGATCGCGCAACTGAATTTCAATGCATTTTTCGGAAAGGAGTTCGTACAGCGAGTACACTACGCTGGCATCTCCGGCCAGATGAAAGCGCAAGGTCGAAATTGGCAATCCAGAGAAAACCACATCCCTCTGGCAGCGAAGACGCAAACGGGCCGCAGCTACTACTTGCGCCCCGGAGGATGCGCGAGGCGGCCGTTGCATCCGCTCCGGCTGACGCCATTCAGCGGACGCAACGGAAAACGGCCAGAGGTCAACGTCATACGTAGTTTGGAAGCGGCAGGGAAGCCCCTCGACCGATGCTTTTGTAACCAGGGGAGTGCCGCGAGGAATGCGCATCCCGGCAGTCTTCTTGCCCTGGGCCGGGTCTGGCTGGCACTCCACGATAGTCATCGAGGGAATGGGGCGCAGATAGCCTGGATGGATGATTTTAGTGAGTGACTCGCTGATCTCCGGAAAATCGTCGTCGATTCTGCGATGAACGCGCGCTGCAAGAAATGCAAAGCCCTCCAGCAGTCGGCTCACATGAGGGTCATCGCTGCGCTCAGGATCGAGCAGAAGCCTGCCCGCCACTTTCGGGTACTTGCGCGCGAATTCGCCCCCCATCTGGCGCAGATAGGTCAACTCGCGCTCATAGTACTCAAGCAGTTCCTCGCGCATCCGGCTATTTCACCTCGTACTCGCCGCTGATCATTTCCAGCACTGTATCGAACTTGATTTCCTCTTCCATGTTCTCGAAAGAGACCTGACCCTCAATATGAAACTTCATGCTTCGGCTAAGGAGGTCCGAACGGGTCAGATAGACATGAGCCTGGGCGATTCTCGGCTCATAGGTCCGAATGCACTTCTCCAGCGCTACTGTCAGAGCATTCTGTTCCCTTCCGGCCGAGCCATCGAAGCTATGAAGGTCCGGCAAGCCGTAATTCAAGACTGATACAGAAGTGGCGGGATAGTCTTCCAGTTCCGGCATCACCGGCTTCCTGGTATTCAGAAGCCATTCCAGATCCCGCTTTATCGACTCGCGGAACATGTTAATGGATGCTGTGCGCGTTTCCGGCCAATCCTCTCGATCCGTCAGGCGATCGATGATGGACTGCGTGATCAGAATTTCAGACTTGGTTCTGGCCAACTCTTCCCTCCCGAAATCACGGTTATGAAATGGCCGAAATGGCGATGCAGGGGATGCAGGAGCTCGGTGGATCCTTCCCCAGGAAAGACACCGTTTCCTGTTCTAGATTAATCCCGAAGATGCCCTCTATGCACTATTGCAGAACGACTGAGTCCAGCCATTGCTGCGTTTCAGGGTTTGCTGCTCCTGTGTCATCTTCAAGCGTCCAGTATCGCAACTCAGGATTTACAACGAGCAGGCTCTTTATCATTCCCACGACCGCGACGGAGATAGCATCCGCACCAGTCTCCTGCCCAGCCCGCCATACATAACGATGCAGATCGAGCCAAGCCCTTGCGCATTCACTGGCCAAAATAGGAAGGGACACACGCAGCAGTTCATTCCACGCTCCCTTGTTGGCAAGAGTACGCAGGGATTGCCTAACCTCTGAGGTTGGCCCAACGGCAAAGCCCGGAGCTGGTGTAGAACCTTCCATACGCGTTTCCCCAAGTCGCAATCCTGCGCACACCAGGTAGGGGACGGGAGAAGCAGGGTTCCTTGTAAAGATGAATTCGGCGCTCTCGACAACCTGTGCATACGCATCATCTATCCGCGTCAAATCTCCTGTGGATGCGCGCTTGCGGGGTACTATTTGCCCCGAGGACTCTCTCTCCCTCTCCTGATCAGGTTGACCGTCGACCGTCTCCTCGCTGTCTTCCTCCGGTTCTGGCTCTTCAACAACCTGAACAGGGTCCGGCTCAGTCTTCCGGCGCTCGTTCAGCAGTAACTCCGCTACTAAATGGACCTCTTCGAGTGTGGACCTCAGCTTCTCCAGGTTAGGGGAGTTATCTCCATATTTTTCTTCCTGAAACTGATCGAGATCCCGTGTTGCCTCCAGAGCTTCAGCCAGTGCTGCTTCCGCTTCCACGTAGAGACTCTTGGGACTCGCGACAAACGCATGATCGAAATCCTCGGCGCACACCTTGTCGTGATCGATGGCATCCTTGCGGGCTTCCTGCTTGGCGCTCGTCGTGGCGTCTTTTTCATAACCAACGACACGGGACTCTAAATAACTCTCATAGCTCAGACCGCTTCGCGTAAGCGGCAGCTTGACAACGGCAATAGCAATCAGTCTTGACGCCGCCTCGACGGAGAGCATGCGGAATTCAAGGTCATTGCCATCTTCGATGATCGGGTAGAATCCATCCCAGAACGTCTCCTGGAGTTCATGTATCAACCTGATACTTGGCGCCAGGACCGAAAAGCCGTCAATACGCAGGTGCGCCTCAGCGAGCCAGCCGAGCAGGCGAAGGTCTTTACTCCGCTTGGCAAGCGCCTCGCCTGCCAGTTTGATCACCGCGCGATGATCCGCTTTCTTCTTTTGGGAGATGACCATGTCGCCTTCGGGAAGACCATCCTCGTCTTCCCTCCGGGCTTCCTTGATCTGATCGAAGACCTTATCGTAATAAATATCCTCGCCTGCCGGGTTCTCTCCTGCAATCGGCGTAAGCAAATCCTCACGCAGAGGCATCTTGAGACTCCTTCTCCGGCGCAGTCCAGGTTACGCTGCGAATATCCAGAAGCGGCACATCGACCCCATCAATAACCATTATCTTGGGTCCAAACGGGATCTCACCAAAGGCCTCGTCCGTCTCCCATGCTGATTCACGGCCCAAGTTGACCGACTCATCGGTGTGGCTGGAGGAGAGAGGGCAGAGAACAGGAATGAGAACTTCACCAAGCTCTTGCAGGCGAAAATCGGAGCTCGTTTCCAAACGCGCTTGAGCCCACACTAAATCGCGAAGCTTAGTAGGGGGATCAATCTCGAGCTTACGGAGATAGTGAATTGGGATCCAAGTGTAACTGCCCGCCATAAATACTTCGAGATTTGCGCCGATACGCGGATCCGAATCGCTAATCTCGCTGAATGACGTTCCGTTCCAAACACCGCCGTGAACCGGCTCGGGTTTAGATGGCGGAGTCTCATGATTGGCAAACATACTCTGGCGGGTGCGCTCGGCATGCAGCGCACTTCGATAGAGCAGCGTCCCTGCGGCAGACTCTGCATTCGCTCCCGCCAGAAGATCCAGCTGCTTCTCAGCCCGCTCATACTCGCCGGCAAACAATAGAAGCTCAAACAGGAACGTGCGGCGCTTGGCGTCGAGTGGATTTGATCTCAACTCTTCGCCAAGCGCTTTTATGGCCTCCCGCAACTTTCCTTCGCGGTAAAGCGCAAGTGGTGTCATTGTCGGTTAGGTGACCTTGTTTGCTTTCGTGTCGTAGGTTACCGCCGCCACAGCCGTGAGGATACCCTGCTCATTCTGGACGCTGTACTCAACCTTGATCTTGTTATAGCTGAAGGAGACGCTCTCAGAGGGTATCTCGCTCGAAGCGGAAACCTGCTGAGAGGTCACAAACAGCTCTTCAAAGCTGATCTTGAGGAAGGGCTTGCCATCGGCGCCAGTCTTCACCGCGCTCAAGACGCCCGTCTTGATGTGCGTGCCGGAGATCAGCGACTTAAATAAAGCCGGGCTTGCCTTGTCCATATACTTCATGACACTGAGATCCGAGAGATCGGCCTTTCCCGCACCGGACCCGCCCGTTCCCGCTACTGAAGTAACCTGGCTTCCACCCCAGCTGAAGGAGAGAAGCTGAATCTCGTCCTTGTGCTGGTCGTCGGCCGACTCGCCCTGAATTGCATCGAGCTTCAAATAAAAATCAACTGCCATGTCGGAGTCCTTTCGTGTTAGGCCTTGGTCAAAGGCCGGTTGGGGAATACATATTCAAGAGACTGAGAGTGAACAACCTACTTGCCTGCCGGCTTCGGAAGATCCGCTACAAGCCTCAGAGAAACTGTGAGTTCATCCAGCTGGAAGTGAGGACGCAAGAAGCATACGGCACGCAACGCTCCAGGCTTTCCAGGCACTTCCATAACTTCAATGCGAGCCTCGCGCAAGGGCCTTTCAGACTTGGCCGCAGGCGATGCATTGTCGTCCGCGATCACGTAATTGGAAATCCACTGATTCAGGAACAACTCAGCCTGGGACCGGCTCATGGTGCTCCCAAGCTTGTCGCGCATCATCGCCTTCAGGTAATGAGCGAAACGGGACATGGCCAGCATATACGGCAGTTGGGCGGACAGCCTTGCGTTAGCATTGGCCTCGGGCTTGTCGTATACCTTGGGCTTGTTGCAAGTTTGCACACTGAAGAAAGCGGCATAGTCCGTTCCCTTGCAATGCACGAGCGGCACAAATCCCTGGTCTGCAAGCTCTTTTTCACGACGGTCGGTAATGGCGACTTCCGTGGGGCATTTCAGTGCCACGTCGCCTTCATCAGTACGGAAGTTGTGAGTTGCCATGCCTTCAACAAGGCCACCATTTTCCACACCGCGAATCGACGCGCACCAGCCGAACTTCGCGAATGACTGTGTCAGCCTGGCGCCCAAGGCATACGCAGCGTTGCCCCACAGATATTTCGAGTGGTCTCTGCCATCGACACCCTCTTCATAGGCAAACTCGTCAATCTGCTTCGTGTCCTGACCGTAAGGCTCGCGCATCAGAACGTGTGGCATGGTGAGGGCTACATAGCGGGAATCGTCCGAAGCGCGGAAGGATTTCCACTTTGCATATTCGGTGCTGTCGAAAACCTTTGACATATCCCGAATTCCAGTTATCTGGCCGAACTCGGTCATGTTCATCATCTCCGGCGCTACCGCCGAGAGGAAAGGCGCATGAGCCGCGGAAGCGACCTGAGAAACCTTTTCGAGCAATTCGATATCTTCGCCGCCACGGCCGAACTCATAGTCGCCTACCAAGGCCGCAAATGGGGCACCACCAAATACACCGAACTCTTCTTCATATACCTTTTTGAAGAATGCGCTCTGATCAAACTCCGGCGCCCGCTGCAGGTCGCGCAGGAGGTCTTTTTTGGAAACATTCAGGAGTTTGATCTTAAGCCGGTCGCTGGTTTCGCTCTGGTCAAGGAGGTGCTTGATTCCGCGCCAGGAAGCTTCCAGTTTTTGGAAGGCCGGGTGGTGCATAACCTCATTCAGTTGCAGGGAGACCATGCGGTCAATCTCGGCCACGCGGGCACCGATGGTCGCTTCCGCATCGCGGCTGAGAGTCATCTGCCCTTCAAGAACCTGGTTGATGAACTCCTTCACCATGTCCTTGCCGCGCTCCTGGGCGATGGTATCCTTCCCAAAGCGTCCCTGGGCGACAATCTGGTCCAGCAGAGATACCTCAGCGGACTGTGTCTGAGTTGTTGCTGCGGATTGCTCCGCCAGTGGATTCGTAGGGCTACTCATTCTTGTCCCCCTCTGGCTTGTCGCCAATCTCGGCGCGCAACTTGCTCAGTTCTTCCGTCTTAGAGACTGCATCGAACAACGCCTGATCGAGTTGGTCGTTGCCCTGAAGACTGCCTCGCAGGTTGGAAAGCCGGGTACGCAGGTCCAGTAGTTCCTTGATTGGGCCTACTTGCGCGGCTACAGCTGCGGGTGAAAAGTCGTCAAAACTCTCGAAGTTAAGATTGACCTTAACCTGCCCCGCATTGGGGTCGGCACTTAGCTTGTTCTCTACCGAGAACGCCAAGTGTGGGGACATCCCCTTCAGGACGCTATCGAAATTGTCGGGGTTTATCTCGACGAACTTTCGATCTTTCAAGGCTGCCAACGGCTTCTCGGGCTGCCCGGTTAGATCACCAAGCACACCCATGACGAAGGGCAATTCCTTCATCTCGATGGCGTTTCCGACTTCTACGTCGTAAGTGATTTGCACCCGGGGAGCCCGGACGCGACTGAGTTTCTGCTGAGTGCTCTCTCTGGCCATAACGCTCCGGAAGTACGGTTATGTTGTGCAGAACCAAGAAACCACAATCCTGTGGTTTCTGTCTATAACATTTTTTGCCAGCATCATAGTAACGCAAGTCAAGCCTGATTGTGACATAGCTGCGAGAAATAATTCTTCACATGACTGGGAATTGTACGAAGATGACTCAAAATTGACGCAATTATTCTCGTACCCCCGAGTTCGCGGCCGTCGGGAAAGAGTAAAACAAGCAAGCCCCAGATTGCGACAAAATCAAACCTTCCAACCTAAACAACTTGATCCCAAGTTATGCAAGAGGTCTTTGCTCCAAGTCAAGCTTCTCACTACGCCGGCTGGCTAGGAAGACTTCGCCGCGAACAGCCTGCGTTGCTATTATCAATTCGGAATATGATGCATCCTTTGGTAGTGCGGGTTACCTGCGTAACCGAAAAATACAGTACCCTTCAGAAGCCGCCTGTCTTTCACGCCTGATTCTAGACGGCCAGGAATACCCGCAAGAACTAACCACCAGGGAAATTTTGGACACAGTTTCCATTTAACCGTTAATATGACAGTCTCAGCCGAGGTTGCTCAGAATATGCGACAGCTTCAACCCGTTATCTGGTCCAAAGGCACGTTTCTCTCGCCCCAGCATTTGCAGGCACAGGAGCGCTTTGTTGAAGACAGCGCTCGATTCTACCTGGACTCCCTGAATGCCCGCTCCTGGGGATTTCGTGAGATTCAAATTGATACCAAAGCGCTTTCCGAGGGCAGGCTGTCCATTACGGTTGCATCTGGTATTTTTCCCGATGCGATGCCTCTGGACATTCCGGCCTCGGAGTACCCGCCGCCGGCGCGTGTACTCGACGAGTGCTTTCTGGATGGGCGCCAAAGCTGCACGTTTTATCTCGCCGTGCCCGAATACCTGAATGGGGGCATGAACGTATCAGTGGACCGGGGGCACGTGAGCACGAGGTTCCTGGCTCAAATGCTGATGGTACGCGACGAGAATACCGGAAGCGGAGAAAAGCCCGTCCAGGTTGCGCGAAAGAACCTTCAGATTCTTGCTGAGGGCGAAAACCGTGAGGGTTCGGTCATTCTAGGCTGCATCCGCATTCTCCGCTCGGAGACCGGCCAGTACCAAGTCGATCCCACCTATATCCCACCCCTCATCGATATTCATGCGCATCCCACCCTCAAGCGCATTCTCGGGAATATGGTCGAATTGCTGGTTGCACGCAGCAGCATGCTTTCCGGCAGCCGACGCCAGAAGAACCAGTCTCTGGCCGACTTTTCAGCCTCCGATGTCGCCAATTTTTGGCTTTTATACACAATTAACAGCCATCTCCCTGTGCTACGCCATTTCCTGGAATCGACCAACGTTCAGCCTGAGCTCCTATTCAGCGAGTTCTCCGATTTAGCAGGAGCTTTGACCTCGTTCTCCAGCAAAATCGCACCCAAGGATTTACCGGCTTATAACCACGAGCAGCTTGGCACCTGCTTCGGGGAACTCGACAGGCTGATCCGCGCCATGCTGGAGACCGTAGTCCCCAGCAACTTCGTCGCGCTTCCGCTCAAGCTGGTCCGGGATACCATCTACGCAACTTCTATCGAGAAGGACTCGTATTTTGAGGGCTCCCGCTTCTATCTCGCCATCTCGGCCGACATCCGCGATGCGGACTTGATCGATCGCACCCCGAAACTTCTGAAAGCCTGCTCGGCCACGCAGCTTGAGACACTGATCCGCAACGCACTGCCAGGATTGCGCCTGCAGCACGTCCCCACACCGCCTCGAGCCATACCGGTCAAGCTTCGCCACCAGTACTTCTCCATCGAGTTAGGTGGTCCAGTCTGGGAATCGGTTCAGCGTGCCCGCAACTTTGCAGTTTATGCACCGTCCGAGCTTTTGAACCCTCAAATGGAATTGATTATCCTTCTGGCGCAGCCTGCCTAATGGTTACACATCCGCAGAGCTGAAGGTCCGGAGCGCAAATCCGTCCGCCCAGTCGGCATTACAGGGCGGTTGTCTGAACCTGATGATCCGCATCTGGAAGCGGTGGCTCGCGGCTTGAGGCCGTGGAACGCCTGCACGAAGATAACTTGCAGCTCTCAAAACGGGAGACTAATAAGGACGCCGCCAGAGCTGGATCTGGCAAATCGAAGTTTTGAAAGAGGTTTAATATGCCCTATCAAATCGGAAATTCCGAGCTGACCGCTCTCGGAGGGGCGCTGGCTGAGTATTACGAAGAGGCCTGGAGTGCAGGTGTCCGAGGTCTGTTCGATAAGATGGCCCGCGGCAATATGGGGACAGTGACCGCATACCTTGACCAGGGTAAGGACACATTCGCCAACCTGAGAAAGACCTCCAGCGATAACTTTGGCATCACCTTCAAGCCTGCGTTGAAACAGTTTATCGGCGTGCAGCTTGCCAACAAGATGGACGTGGCCTCTGCCCTGGTGACTGTAGCCGAGCTGGCGCTGAGCAAGCTCGCCAGCGCCATTCCTATTCCGCACCTGGGCACTGTGGTATCGGCGGCGATTTCTTTTGCGGCTACCAAGGGTCGCGAAGAGTTGCACACGCGCAGCGTGACCGAGGCGGACGGGCAACTGGGAACGAAAACCGGTGGGGCTCCTCTAAAGCTGTTCACCAGCGATGTAGAGGCGGCGGCGTATATCCAGGCATCCATCGACCAGTACAAGCTCATCTGCAAGTTCATCCAGACGCTGCCGGCATCGGTATCTAATTACGATGATGCGGTTACGTTTCCGGGAGCCGTGTTCAAGGTGCAAGCGGCGGCATCGTCGCTGAATGTCGCGCTGGTCTCTGTTCGGCAGTACTTAGCCGGAATGCAAGAAAGACTGGAGAAGATTCAAGGCGTTTCGAAAGATTACATTACTTCGGTTCGCAGGGATATGCCAGCGGCAGTGGGCGCCGTGCTGCAGGCCGCATACCAGGAGGCATACAAGAAGGGCGAGGGCGATATTACGAAGGGCAAATACAGCGCACCGCCCAACCCCGGGTCGGTTCAGAAGCCCGCCAAACCGGGTGGCGCCACGCAATTGGCGGCTTACCTTGCTCATGCGGTGCTGCAGGGCTACTACGACTCAGGAAACCGCGGTCCAATGCGTATGCAACCGCCTCAGCCATTAGGAAGACATACGCCGCCAGGCCACCCGCCACCACCGATACCGGGAAAACACACACCACCGGGCTTTCCTCCTCCACCTCCGCCCAGAAAGCACTGAGAAGGCTCTCACGTGAGGTAATTACGGGGCTTGCCTCCACTGAATCTCATTCAAGTACAAATGAGATTCAGTGGAGGCCATCAGGGAATAAATCCTGAAGTTAGCCCATTCTTCCGCCAGGGATGATTAAAGAACGAGTATGCCCACTTCTTTTGTGTTTTTTGAACCAAAGATGTTGTACGGTAGCTACACTTCTGAGCCGCAAGCAGTCAGGCAGAACAGCAGTCGCGGACGGAACGCCCCCAGCTTGCGGTGGTAGCTGCAATGCGCGCAGCATCAAGTCTTTCCCGCTAGTGCTTCATGAGGAAGACGACGGTAATCAGCAGCACTACCAACAGGACAATGATCAATACCAGAAAGAGGGGGATGTACTGCTGCATCTTCCCCATCCCGCCCTCCGGGGGCTTTGCCGCCGGTAGCTGAGGAGCGGCAGGCATAGGCGGCGGAGCGGGTGCAGGAGCATACATTCCAGGTTGTTGCGGCATGCCTCCGCCCTGCGGGGGCATAGCTCCGGGGTGGGGCGGGTAATTCATCGCATAGCCGGGCACCTGCGGTGGTTGCGGGGGTGGATAACCCGGCACCGGCGGCGCAGCTGGCATCTGATAACTCGGCATTGGCGGTGGTACTGGCGGAGCGCTTTGCGGTGGCGCAGCCGGAACGGGACTGCCCGCACCAGCGCCTTGCCCGCCCCTCATGGCCATCTCCCGCATCCTTGAGGCGTCCATATGCGCGTAAACTCGCTCGGTCCGGCCTTCGCGGCCGGCGCAACAGGTACATTTGCCGCGGGCTGGTTCACGCTCGAAGGGAATTGCTGGTCGCGCGATGCCATGACTCCGGTTGCACCCGTAGATGCACTGGAGGGTGCCGGAGGGACGGAAGGCTCCTGGGGGGTAGCCAGAGATGCAAAAGTACGTGTCCAAGCACCTGGCTCTGCCCCCGAGGGCGCGATGGCGGGCATCGCTTCGACCGGGGGAGGAGTGGGAGCCTTAGTCGGCGAATCCAGCATTTGGATCAGCCGCGTAATGCCGGCTCCGGACCCTGAAGGCGAGTTCTGCACAGGCTGCGATTCCGCTATTGGTGGAGGCGAAAACGGGTCCCGGCTTGGAGCTGCAGTTGCCGCCGCTCCAGGTGGAAGGCCATAGTCAAGGCCTCCCGCCGCTGGTCTGCTTTCCTCCTGCATCTGTGGTCTGGGCGCCGTGGATTGCGGGTCAAGGGACAGCATCCGCGTGAACGAACCTGGCCCCCCGCCAGAGGACGTGCTGGCTCCCTGATTTGCCGGGGGAGGAGCAGCCGGGCTTGCCGTAGCGGGTCCGAGGCTAGAGAACAGCTGCGTGAACCCTCCCGCGCCGCTACTGGGTTTGCTCTCAACAGGGACCGGAGGCATTTCGGGCGCTCTGCTTGGAGCAGGAGCCGCCCCTCCGCCCGGTATAGCTCGAAATAACTCAGTAAATCCGCCGGAACCTGAAGGTGCAGGGACCTTGGCGGGCATCTCAGGAATGGACCGTACAAACGCTTGCGCCGGCTTCACTGGCTCAGCGGCAGGAGTTGGCGGCGGCACCGGCGTCAGTCTCTGGAGCAACGATGTAAACCCCGAATCCTGCGCGGGGCGCGGGGGCGCTGGAGCGGGAGTAGATTTGGGCGCAGGTACCGGCGCAGACGATTCGCTGCCGAGAGTGCGCAGCAGCTGGGTGAATCCGCCACTACCTTGCCCACTGGCCGATGAGGCAGATTCCGGAGCCGGCGGTTTTTCCGCGACCGGCGGCCTCTCCGTAGACGCCATTCGGATTCTCTCAAGCGTATCTTCTGAACCGTCGGACACGCCGCCGAACACAACCTTATGGACCACCGGCTCTGCGGCTGTATTCGCTTTTGGCTGAGGTCTCGCTGGTTCTGCCGCATAGCTCGGTGCGCCAGGCACCGGCGTCGAACCTGCTAACTGCCCCTCGGCGGGCACAGATGTCTTCACAGCGCCAAAAATACCTGTTGCCCCAAAGCCCTGTTCAGAATTGGAATCTTCTTCCCATGGGAACTTTGAGCCGTTTGTCCCAGCTGGTGTCGTAGGTTTGTCCATGAAGTCCGGCCTCCGGTGCGATGCGGGTAGCATAAATCATTGGTTGTACCCGATTCGCCTATTTACTTAAAAAGATTTCAGATAGAATGCGGTTGCGCCCTACTACATGCGACAGATACACTCATCGCAGAATTTTCCTGTATCGTCCTGACAGACGGCAAAGTCCATCCGTCAAGCTAACACTGCAGTAGCTGGAGATTGTCTTTGCAACGATCAATCAGCGAATCTGATCTCATACTTTCTCCCATGGTGGTTTCCCTGCTATGAAATTCCTCTCGCGGGTCGTCTGGTCGGAAGGAATGCATCTAGGTCCTCACCATTTCCAGACTCAAAGCCGTTACTTCGAAGATTCGCTTTGGTTCCTCAGCTCCAATCTGCGCCAGGAGCCTTGGGGTTTTCTCCATTTCTCCCTGGATACGGAGGCTATGCGCAATGGCCTCGCGATCCTCAGCTTTGCGTCCGGCATCCTGCCCGATGGACTCATCTTCGATCTGCCCGACTGCGACTCTGTTCCCGCTCCTGCCAATCTAGGAAAGCTCTTTTCACCTACAGACAGCGAGATCACTCTTTACCTGGCGGTTCCCCCTCGTCAAGATCAAGGTCTGGACTGCGATTTAGCTGGAGGCGTCAGCACACGGTACACCCCGGTCCAGCGCAATCTCCGAGATGAGTCCATTGGGCAGGGTGAGTACAACGTCTCTTTCGCGCGCAAGAATCTCGTGCTCCTGAGCCAGGCCCAGCTGTCTGGAGACACGGTATCCTTCCCAATCGCCAGGGTAATTCGCGATGGCAACGGGGGATTTGCATGTGATCCGGAGTTCATACCTCCGTGCCTGCGCATCAGTGCGAGCGAGAGCCTGGTCCTGCTGCTTCATCGTCTGTCGCAAGCTATTGATGAAAAGGTTACTGCCACACGCAGCAACAGACAAAGTTCTGGCCGCTTCGAACTTGGCACATCGGCTCTCGATGTCTCCAATTATTGGTTTCTGCACGCACTCTGCTCCGCCCTGCCCGCTCTGCACCGCCATCTACAGGATCGCCGCAGCCACCCGGAGGAGGTCTACAGGGATCTCGTGCGCCTCGCCGGAGCTCTCAGCACATTTTCGCTCGAATCGGCCCGCGACGAGATTCCCCTCTACCGTCACCGCGACCTGACATCCACCTTCACGGAGTTGGATGCCCTTATTCGCCGTTATCTCGAGGTTGTAGCTCCTTCAAACAGCATCACGCTCCAGTTCCGGAAGGCGGATCAATACATATTTGCTGCCGAGGTAAAAGACGAGCGGTGCTTCCGCCGTTCGCGCTGGATCTTCGGCATTCGTTCCTCGCTGAACGAATCGGTACTACTTCGCCAGACGCCGCTGCTGGCGAAAGTCTGCTCGGCGGAGGGTGTTGGCAAACTCGTCCAGCGCGCCCTGCCCGGAATGGAACTCATGCACCTTCCCGTCCCGCCGGCCGCACTCCACGCCCAGGCGGACATGCATTATTTTTCCATCTCTCAGAGCGGCCCCTGCTGGCAACATATACTCCAGACAAAACAAGTCGGAGTCTACCTTCCCGGCGACCTGGGTGACGCAAACTTCGACCTAACTGTTATCACGGAGACCTCCGAATGACTTCCATTCCAGCTTCTGCTCTTCAGGAGATGAAGACCAATAATCTCGCGCTGGCTTTCCAAGAAGTTTTCACAGTGATTCTTCGCACTCGCTTTTTCGTTCAGCGCGTTGAGAATGCCGAGACTTTCCGAGCGACTCTTCGCAAGATGATCTCCTCGGGCGTTAAAGACGCTGCCTCGATGGGCTACAGCGACGAAGTTTCGAAGATGGCGATCTACGCCATGATCGGATTTCTCGACGAGAGCATTCTTAATTCCAAGGATCCTACATTCGCTGACTGGGCGCGGCGGCCGTTGCAGGAAGAGATGTTCGGTGGGCACTTCGCCGGTGAGTTGTTCTTCCGTAACGTCGCCGAGTTATTGAATCGTCCTGAATCCGCCGAGGTGGCAGACGTACTTGAGTTGCATGCGATCTGCCTGCTACTCGGCTACCGTGGCCGCTTCGCGTTTGGAGATGCCTCCGAGATTCACTCGATTCTCCAGCGAATCCGTGACAAGATTACCCGTATTAGAGGTTCTTACGCACTGTTTCGGCCAGTGGAGACACCGGCTGCGCCCCCTGCCGCGAAGCGCGATCCTTGGGTGCGCCGCCTGGCAGTTTCAGCGATTGTTCTGGCAGTCTTCACGCTGTTTGCTTACATCGGATATGTTCTGATTCTCGGCCAGTCGATGCCAGCAATCGCCGCGGGTGGCGGACAACATCCCGCTGTTCTGGTTCATCTTAATTCGGCTTCCAACCTAGCGCTCAGCCTTTCGGAGATATCCCTATGAAACGCATTCTGATTGGCGTACTCATATTTGTTCTTTATCTTGCCTTGGTCATACTGGGAGCGTTTGCTCTTCACTTTGAAGGGACAAAGCTAGTGGTCTTCTGCCTGATTCTTGGCCTGCTCGGCGCTTTGACCATCGCCTTCGTGATCTGGTTTTTGTATAAGGCAAGTGGCGGTTCGCAGGCGGGTGGATCCGACAGCCCTGATGCTATCAATCTGAATACTCTTCTTCACGATGCGGATTCCAGGGTTCGGCAGGCAGGTCGCGCCGGCGCCAAATCCCTGGCTGCGATGCCTCTCATCTATGTGATCGGAGATGAAAACTCCGCTAAGACGCAAACCGTTCTTCAGTCTGGACTTGAGCCAGAGCTGCTTGCAGGGAATGTCCATCAGGATGGAGCTATCGTACCCACTCAGCTAGCTAACCTGTGGCTGGCAGGAAACTACGTCCTCGTGGAAGCTGGCGGGCCGCTGTTGCGGCAACCCTCGCTTTGGTTGAGGCTCGTCAAGGCGACCGTGCCCGCCAGACTCGGGTCGGTCTTTTCCAAGGACAGCCGCCTGCCCGCACGCTCCGTAGTCGTCTGCGTCAGCATCGAACGCATCCTTGCCCCCAACACTACCGAGCAGATTCGCGCGCTGGCTCAGACCCTCAATGAGCGTCTCCGCCAACTCTCGCAGACATTGGGCATCTCGCTCCCAATCTACGTTCTATTCACCAAGCTCGATAACATCACTCCTTTTGCCGAATACACCAGCAGGCTTTCGGAAGAAGAAGTCAAACTGCCCATCGGGTCTCTTCTTTCGTCGCTTGACTCCGGCTCCGGCCTTTACACGGAGCAGGCTACGGCCCTCATCGGCGCCCGCTTCGACCAGCTTCTTTATGCTCTCTCCGAGTTCCGTCTCGAGGTTCTCTCGCGCGGCGGCGAATTGCAGGAACTTGCCCGCGCCTATGAATTCCCACGCGATCTGCGCAAGGTTCGCGGAGGGATCGTTTCCTTCCTCGCCGAGGTTGCGCGGCCGAGCCAGATAGGCGTGAACCCATTCCTGCGCGGATTCTTCTTCGCCGGGATGCGAGCCCACATGGTTGAGGATGTCTTAGAGATCGGCTCGTCGCAGCCGCAGCCTTCCGCTCCCGTCAATGCCGGCGCCACGCGCATCTTCTCTCTTGCAGCCGCCCAGCTCCAGCAGACACCGCAACCCAGGCGCGGGGGCACCCGCAAGGTTCCACAATGGGTCTTCCTTCCCCATTTGTTCTCGAATATCCTTCTTGCCGACAAGTCCGCTCTTGAGACCAGCCGTGCGAGCACCAGAACCAGCTACCTCAAACGCGCCTTGCTGGCCAGCGCCGGCGCGGTGGTGCTTCTGCTGCTGCTATTGATAACCATCTCGTTCTTCAAGAATCGCGCGCTCGAACAGCGCGTCGCCACCGCAGCAGCCACGCCCGTATCTGCGGTCTCCGCAGGCACTTTCGCTGCCCAGGGCGATCTGGACTCCCTTGAAAAGCTGAGGGCCGTGCTGGATGAGCTAGGGGGCTATCGCAAAGATGGCCCACCCCTGATGGCGCGCATGGGCCTATTCCGCGGCGATGATCTTTATCCCATTGCCTGCCAAGCTTACTCGAACAAATTTCGCACACTTTTGCTGACCCCAACGCAGCAGAACATTCTGACCAAGCTGCGCGCGGTGCCCTCTGTACCGGCATCCGATGCCGACTACAGCGCAACCTATCGCCCCCTGAAGGCGTATCTGATCACAACTTCCTCACCGGACCCGGACTCCGCGCAGGACACGGTTGAGTTTCTACCCGCCGTCCTGATGACCGAGTGGGCTGGCAGCTCAACTCCTGCCCCAGAACTCTCCAATCTGGCTCAAGCGCAGTTCGCGTTTTATGCCAGCCTTCTGCCCGGTCCATCCTCCTGCATGGCCAAGAAAGTGGGATCCCCAGACGATGCCGCTGTCATCCATGCCCGCGCCTATCTGAATGGCTTCCAGGGATTCCAGCACGTTTACCAGAGCATGCTTGCGGCAGCGGATCGCAAGGTCCCTGCTCTGAATTTCAACAGCAAGTTCCCAGGATCAGTGCAATACATTGTCGATGGCTATTCCGTACAGGGGGCCTTCACCAAGGATGGATTCACCTTTATGCAGGATGCGATCCTGCATCCGGATCCTTACTTCCGCGGAGAAGAGTGGGTTCTCGGACCTTCGTCAGGACCACCCATCGACCGGCTGGTTCTATCCGGGCAGTTGAAGTCTGCCTATTTCGCCGATTATCTCCAAAACTGGCGGACCTACCTGGCCAAGGCGCAATTTGTTCCATACCGGAACTTTGCAGACGCCGGCCTGAAGCTGAGCGCGCTGGATTCGAATACCTCCGCCATGCTGGAGCTCTTCTCGCTTATCTCGATCCACACTGGAGTTGCAGCGCCGGAGATCTCATCCGCCTTCCAGGCACCGCAATCGGTTGTACCGCCTTCCAGCCCGGATAACCGGTTTATTGCCCCGACCAACCAGGCCTACATACAGTCTCTGCAGGGTCTTGAAGGGGCCGTGAAGAATCTGACCCTTAACGCCACAAGTGCAAACGACCCTGCCGCCGCGGCACCGGTGATGCAGGCAGCCGTTACCGCCGAGCAAGCGGCTGAGAACCTCCGCAACAGCTTTGTTCCAGATCCGGCCGGGAACATGGACAAAACCAGCTTCGCGCTTCTTGTTGCGCCGATAGAGGCCGCAAAGAGCCTTGCCTCCCAAGCACCTGCCGCCGCTGCCGGTGGGGGCGCGAAGACATTCTGCGGCCAGCTGGAACCGATCCTGGCCAAGTTCCCCTTCAATCCCCAGGCTTCAAGCGAAGCCACAACTGAAGAAGTCGCACAGGTGTTCTCCCCCGGGCAAGGATCGTTTTCCCAGTTCACGAACTCCATGCATGCCCTTGTTGCGCAGCAGGGGTCTCAGTATGTTGTGGCACCGGGCTCGGCGGTCCACATTAACCCGTCATTCCTTAGCTTCCTCACCAAGGCGCAGAAGATCTCTTCGAGCCTCTTCCCGGCCGGGGGCAACCAGCCTTCGCTCGACTTCACTCTAAATGAGGTAAAGTCTACCGGGGTCTCCGATGCTGCCTTGTCTATAGACGGCAAGCAGATTAACTCCGGCGGTCAATCGGCCACATTCCACTGGGTGTCTCAACCTTCGAGCAGGATCACCCTAGCCACGCAGAAGAACACCGCGCCGCTCATGACAGGTCCGTGGTCGGTATTCCACTTTGGTTTCGCCGCTCCGCAGGTCTCTCCGAACCGTTTGAAGTTCTTTTTTAGTTTCAATAACCAGACTCCTGAGGTCGTTCTTTTCGACGCTTCCGGCCCTGGCGCACCATTGCTGAACCCGGAGTTCATGAAGAGTTTCCGTTGTGTCTCCAACGTAGCTCGCTGATGTGATCCCAATTCGCAAGGGATCGTAGATTTGGTTGGACAACCACTACCTCTGCAATACTCGAGGCGCGATTATGACCGAAGAATTCACCAACGAGCTTTCGCAATCTGAGCTTTCTTCCGAGCTACAGCCAGAGCCAATTGCCAGTGCCGCACCCGAAGCAGAATTGGAAGCAGTCGAGACGCCCGGTTCGCTCGATCAGGTGTCCGTCGATTCACCGGCAATTACCCCCATTTTGCTTGCCGACGCCGCTGCCGTCGAAGGTCCAGTTCCAATTTGCATAGCCGCCTCCGCCCTCAGCGATGTTGGCTGCGTGCGCACCAATAACGAAGACTCTTTCGGCTACGACGAAGAGCTTGGCATCTACGTGGTCTGCGACGGCATGGGCGGCATGGCCAGCGGCGAAGTTGCCAGCGCGCATGCTGTGGCGGCGATTGTGAATACCTTTGCAGACTCGGCGGCCACAGGGATTACGGTGAGCGCCAGGCTCCTCCATGCAATCATCGCGGCAAATGAGGATGTTTGGGAGAACGGCCAGATCCCTGAGAATAAGGGTATGGGAACCACTGCGGTGGCTGCGGCTTTGGACGGGGACAAACTGATTCTGGGCAATGTAGGCGATAGCCGCGCTTACATCATTCAAGGCGGACAGTGCGTGCAACTCACTGTCGACCATTCGTACTTGAATGAACTGATCCGCAATGGCACTGTTGCAATTGAGAATGCACACAATGTCGATCTTCAGGGTATGGAGAACGTCATAACCCGTGCAGTAGGCGTTGCCGGTGAGGTTCAACCCGACTTCTACTCGGTAGATCTCAAGCCTGGAATCGCCGTGCTTCTCGCAACGGACGGCCTGACAAGATACCTAATTCAGGACGAAATTGGGGCTATCCTTCAGGCGTCACCTTTCGAATCTGCCTGCGCCAACTTGATTGATCTGGCCAAACAGCGTGGCGGCCAGGACAACATTACCTGCATACTTTTGCTCGCACTATCAGCGAGATAGCCTCAAGCTCTACAAACTTCAACAGCCGGGCCGGGAATTTAGTACTACCCTCTTTCTATGGATGATCAACAGTTGGAGACCGTCTCAGTCGAGTTCACGGTTGGTGTTGGCGATGGCCAATTCACTGCGACCGCGGTGGTTCCTGCGGGCCGTACCAACCTCACCCAGATCCTGCCCGTTTTGCAGTCTCTAGAAAACTCGATCATTCAAGGAGTTTCTGCACAGTTGAACGCGGCTGGTTTGTCGGTGTCCTGCAAGGCTGGATGTGGTGCCTGCTGCCGCCAGATGGTGCCACTTTCTATCTTTGAAGCCGAGGCCCTCACTGCCTGGATTCGCTCTCTTCCCGAGGCGCATCAGGAAGAGTTGGCACGCCGTTTCGATCAGTCACTTCGTAAACTCGCCCACGCTGGCCTCATTGACCGGATGGTCAACGAAGATTGGTTTGCCGAGACAGAATCAGCGCGCCGGTTGGCTATCGATTATCTCTACCAGCGTATCCCTTGTCCTTTCCTTGAAGAGGAATCCTGCACCATTCACCCGTTCCGCCCGCTCATTTGCCGCGAATACCTGGTAACCTCGCCGCCCGAGCATTGCTATGATCCGGCCACTCTGCAAGCTAATCCTGTTCATTTGCCCTTGAACCTCTCCCGCGTCCTTAATGCCTTGGGAGCTGAACTTGAACATGACTCGCGGGGTTGGATTCCCCTTCTGTTCCTGTTTGCCTGGATGGAGAGCGGCGCCCACCCCGGTGAGGCGATTTCAGGCAACGGCCCGCAGGTGCTGTATGAGTTTGTAAAGCGAATCGACCTGGCTCGCGCGCCATCTCGCTCCGCTGACACCTTATCTTCTGGGTCGTCTGAGGCGGCGAAGTAGATTTAATCTCGTCGAAGAAATGCTTCCTCTCGATTGGTGGTGTGGGGTGATGGGAGTCAACCGGCGAATCTTCAACGCTTACCGTCTGTCCAACTTTAAGCTTCTCTTGATCTGGATAAAACTCTCATTCCATAACTACGCCTTGTCGTGATAACGTTTTGAGCAGCAGTGCTAAGCGATTCATATTGCTCAGATAGTGTGGTGATGGTTATCGCCCCAGCTTGACTGCCTCTTCTACTTCGATAAAGGTCCGGCAAGAACAATGGAAGAAGTCACTGCGGAAAAGATCGGAAAGTACAAAATCCTCAAGGTTCTCGGCCGCGGTGGCATGGGCGAGGTTCTTCTTGGGGAGGACGTAGACCTTGGCCGCCGGGTAGCCATCAAGAGGCCTTTCAAATCTGCGCTTGAAGACGGCTTGGCCCGCTTTCAGGTTGAAGCCAGAGCTGCGACTCTCCGCCACCCCAACATTCCTGCCGTCTATGAGATGGGCGTACAGGACGGTTTGCCTTTTATTGCGATGGAATTCGTCGAGGGTGAGCCTCTTGACAAGATCATCGCTTCCGGTAGACAGCTTGACTTGATCTCGAAGCTAAGAATTATCGAGCAGGTTTGCCTGGCCTTGGGATATGCCCACGAGAAGGGGATCATTCATCGGGACATCAAGCCGGCCAACGTCATCGTGCAGCCCGACGGTGTCGCGAAGATCATCGACTTCGGGATCGCCAAGATCCAGGATACGGACGGTAAAGCTGGCCTTACCCAGACCAGCCAGGTCATTGGTTCGCTCCATTACATTGCGCCCGAAAGGTTCAAGGGCGGGCCAATTGATGGACGAGTCGACATCTTTTCGGCAGGTGTAACGCTCTTTAAATTACTCACCGGAGAGGAGCCCTTCACCGGAGGCGAGGCCACAGCCTCGTACAAGATCGTCAATGAAGCCCACTCTCCACTCTCGGCCTATCTTCACGATTACCCTCCCGTACTTGACGAAGTTGTTGCGAAATCTCTAGCCAAGAATCCTGAGGATCGATACTCGACGGGTGAGGATTTCGCTGACGCACTTCATGAGGTCATCGAAGATCTGAAGCGCAATCGCGTAACGGAACTCTTCAGCGATGCCGAGCGGCTGACCACAGAAAGTCGCTTTTCGCCTGCGCTTGAACTTCTCGAAGAGGCTGTCAAGCTTGATCCGGCCAATACCCAAGTTAGGAAGCTTCGCAAACTGGTTCGGGAGCATCAGGACCGTATCAGGCGCGCGGAGCGACTTCGCGAATGTACAACTCGCGCCGATGAATTCCTTTTGTCAGGAAATTTCGAGGAGGCTCTCAATCAACTTAGAGAGGCACAGAATCTCGACCAGAATTCCGCCGACATCAAGCAGAAAATTCAATCCATAGAGGACCGAAAGCGCCGTTTCGAGATGAGTGCGAGAGCGCTCTTGGATGCTGAGGCAGCAAAAAGCAGGGGTGATATCACCGCGGCCCTGCGTATTGTAGCCAAGGCGCTCCAGGAGGACTCTGAGAATCAGAAGCTTCAGGGATTGAATGTAGTTCTGTCCAGGCAAGCTGAGATTGAATCCCAGCGCGGAAGAATTCTTGAGATCCTGGAGGTAGCTCGCAGGGAGCTTGCAGCCAAGAATCTTCCGGCTGTAGACAGACTTCTCGCCGAAGCCCATAGCATTGATCCCTCAAATCTTGAGACCGATGCACTACGCCGCGAATTGGCCAGGGCCCGGGAGCAAGAGCAGCGCAGGGAAATCCTCGAGGAAATCCAGACAAGAATTAGTGGCTTCCTGAGAACCGAGGCCTACGATCAGGCAGCGGATCTGCTGAGTCGTGCGATAGAAAAACTGCCGAATGAAACGATGCTGCATCGTCTAAAGGCGGAGGTAGACGCCGAAGCGCGCAAGTTCGAGGCAAAGCGCTTTGTTGACAGTGCTATCTCTCAAGCCAGAGAGCTTTTTTCGAGTTCACCTTTTGAGGCATTGGCGCTTCTGCAAAAGGCCTTGGACCAGATGCCTGGCGATGAGCGCTTGGTGTCCTATGAGCGCTCGCTTCGACAGCAACTGGACGCCGTCCGTGTGGAACAAGTGCATGCCGATACACTCCTTAAAGCTCGTGAGTTGATGGCTGCCAGGCAGCACGACAAGGCGATCGGAGTTTTGGAGTCTTTTCAAATAGAGTTCGGCCAGCACACTGACATCAGCGACTTGCTGGCTTTCGCACGGGATGAGCAGGCAGCCCTGCAACGAAGTGCCGTAATTGAACGGTGCGCGGCCGAAGGGCGCGCGCTCATCCGTGACGGGCGTTTGGACGATGCAGTCCGCTTGATCGAGCAAGGCATTCAGGAGACTAACGACCCATCCTTATCTCGGCTGCTCGAAGAGGTGCGGGAGCAACAGGTTGCTTTCTCCCGCAAGATCGAACTCCTCGAAAGGCGTGTCGGACTCTTGCGCGAGCGCGGTGAGCTTGAAGAGGCCATCCAGGTACTTCAGGAACAACTCGCTGCAACTCCCGGCAATCCCTCTCTACAGGAGCTTTTGACCGCTCTGCGCGCAGAGCAGGAGATCAAGCAGGTAACCGGCAAGGCAATCGCAACCGCCGGTGAGGCAGTTCGGAAGAGGGACTTTTCCGCTGGGTTAGAGGCTCTGCATGCGGTTTCGCGCGCTTACGGGGAATCCGCCGATCTCTCCCGTGCGATCCAGGGGGTTGAGGTTGAACGCTCCTCGTACGCCCAGGAAGTGGTAGGGAAGTCCATCGAGTTGGCGCGCGCTGCGCTGCTGAAGAACGACCCTCAGAGTGCGCTGTCAGCGCTGAAGAGCGCCACTCAGATGATGGAGTTTGCCGATCCGAAGAAGCAAGCGGATTGGCAGCGCATAGGACAGTCCGTCAAGAAGGCTCTGGAGCAGACTGGCACCGCAGGCTCCGGTGCGGCCTTTGATGCGCAGTTGTCAGAGATTGCCCGTGCCAAGCCCAAGAAGATGCCGGTTTGGGCCATCGCAGCCGGATGTCTGGCACTAATGGCGATTGTCGCTATCGTCATATGGAGACTGCAGCCCGCAGCGTCTACTGTAGCGCATATCAAGATTGCGAAGGCCCCACCGGGCGCCTCGGTTTCCATTGACAACGGCCCGCCGGCAAAGACGAATGCAAGCGGGGATCTAACTGTCCAGGTGCAACCGGGATCGCATCAAGTCGAAGTCTCAAAGGAGGGATTCGAGCCCTTTAATGACAAACTCGAGGTCAATCCAGGGGAGACGGTCAAGGACGAGGTTTCGCTGACTAAATCCTTGCCCGCCGGTACCTCAGGTACCCTCGCGCCACAAGGCAATTTGGCTGAGTTCAAGCTGTCAGTGGACGGAAAGAACATGGGACTGCACCGGGCTGGAGAGCAAATCCGACTCGAGTTGGGCACACACAAAGTCAAGTATTCATCACAAGACGATTCTGACTCCCAGGAGCACACTGTCCAAATCGCAGCCAACCAGAACACACCAGACACATTTCAGCTGAAGCCTCCAACACCCAAGCCCCAGATTCAAGCTGGCGGCAATGTGCAGGCTACCGGAAAGCTGATAGTCCAGACTAACCCCGGAGCTCAGATTTCGATCGACGGTCATTACCTTGGGTCAGCGGATGGTGGTGGCAATTACTCCGCCCAGGGATTGAGTAGTGGCCAGCATTTGGTCGCAATCTCAGAGGACAGGTTCCAGCCAACAAGTCGACAAGTAACGATTGCTGGTGGCCAAACGCAGACGCTTCCCGCGCAGTTGCAGGCAGTTGCAGCCTCGGCGTCGCCTCAGCCAACTGGCAGCTTGTCCGCCAACACAAATTCAATCGAGCGTGGCCAGTCGGTCACTCTCACCTGGCAGGTTAACAACGCTTCATCGGTCTCCATCAGCGAGATTGGTTCAGTAGCACCCCAGGGCAGCAGAACCGTAAATCCCGGCAAGACGACGACATACAATTTGACTGCAAATGGCTCGGCAGTGCTTGCAGAGCAGACCGTAGACGTTCACGAGCCGAGGCAGCAGGCGGCTGTGGTTAATGCACCCGTAGTCAATGTGCCGTCCAAGCCGGCCGGTCCTGACAGAGCCGCGCTTGACACCGGCCTTAATGCCTATAAGGCGCTGTTTGCACGGGCCTCCGGCAAGAGCAGCAAAGATTGCAAGGCGGTCCTGAACGGTCCTTACCAAGGCAAATTGGGGGCATTGGCAAGATGGTGTGACTCGGCAAAGGGATTCGATGTGACTGAGCAGTGCAGTCAAGTGGGTGGTTCACCAGATGCACCAACCCTGGCCTGCGCAGAGACCCTCGTCATCCGTCCCAAGGATGGGGATCCACAGCAGTCCCATGCTCAAAAGACATTTCACTTTACCAAGAGCCCCGACGGATCGTGGCAATTGTCTGGCTGGTGATAGCCGTCCAGCCACTGGCTTTGCCAATCCAGGGAACAACGAGGCGGCCTTGATCACTTTCGTGAGCGGGCTATTTGGCTGACAGACCTGCACAGCCAGGATCGACGCTAGAGCAGAATCAAGTTAGCTATACCCAGCGGCGATTTTACGAGTAATTCTGTATATCTCTGACGAAGTGACCGCGATGACGAGGATGGGACGAGCCTATTCGGACGATCTGCGGGTGAG
>Ga0114951_10000581_pt1 | contig 49034 bp, 31 predicted proteins | sample AM7aDNAmetaG_FD_88677 | JGI IMG/M metagenome (GOLD analysis project Ga0114951, IMG submission 88677) | Freshwater microbial communities from Finland to study Microbial Dark Matter (Phase II) - AM7a DNA metaG | ecosystem: Environmental > Aquatic > Freshwater > Lake | place: Finland: Lake Alinen...
ACTTTTCAGACAAGCATGTAGTTCCATCTGTTTGGGATGACAGCACCCACTGCAGAAAAATCTTGGGTTTTCTCCTCTTTTGAGGTCCAGCACGACTCGACTGTGTGCTCCTTGCCTATCCTGAGTCACCGCTCCTACAACAAATCCTTGAATCCCCAACAATCGTGTAAAATAATCATTCAGCTGGTTTGGCTCCTTTTTTTCTTTGAACGGATTAAAAGGATTGTACCCCGCTTCGGGGTCTGCCAAACCAGATTCTTTCTTAATGCCTCGTCTCTATACGTTCAACATTTCCGATTGTGCCTTTTTTTGGATCATAGGCCCCTGTATTTGTGCAATCTGTGTAGTGCGACGTATTGTCATCATTCTCTCCTCTCCTAAGATCCAAATTTTGACAACTGGAGGAGCGCATCACTTTATTGTTATAAAGCAATAAAATGTTTCATTATGGTCGTAATGTTAATTTCAAGAATTCGCATGCTTTCGGATCACACGAGAACCCCCCTCACACACCCGTGGATCATTGTGTTTCTCGTTCCCCGCTTCCCGGTTATTTGATACAATACGCCCGCATCTAAACAGAGGTAGGGCAATCATTTACCCATGAATCCCGTTAGGATTTTTCAGCAAGACGGGATTCCTCAATTCGAAGAGGGTGGGGGCATTCAGTTTTTCATTTTTGACAACGATCGAGGAGAATTTCCAAGGGATGAAACATTCGATTCCTTTTTATAAAATGGTCGCGTCGGGAAATGATTTTGTGGTGGTGGATAACCGCCGCGGGATCGTGAAGGACGCGGTTGCGTTTACGCGGAAGGTCTGCCAGCAGCATCAAAGCGTTGGCGCGGACGGAGTCCTTCTTTTTGAGAGTTCCAAAAAAGCGAATTTCAGGATGCGTATTCTGAATCTGGACGGATCCGAGGCGGCAGCCTGCGGGAACGGGTTCCGCTGCATCGCGCTCTATGCCCATGATATTTTAAAATATTCCTCCCGGATGAGTTTCGAATCCGGCTCGGGGTTGATCGAGGCCGAGGTCAAGCAGAAGAACGACATCAAGGTTCAGCTTGTGACCCCGCGTCTCTTTGAAGCGGACGCTGTCGTGGAGATCCGAAAACAGAAGTTTCATTACACTTTTCTTGACACGGGTGTTCCGCACGTGGTGATCTTTGTGAGGGACCTCGAAAAAATCGAGGTCTTTGAAACCGGGCGCGCCATACGCAATCACGCGCATTTTCAGCCGTTCGGGACGAATGTGAATTTTGTGGAAGTCCGCGGCAAAAAAGAGATCGCGGTCCGGACCTACGAGCGGGGTGTTGAGGACGAGACCCTTGCCTGCGGGACCGGTTCTACGGCATCCGCCGTTGTGAGCGTCCTGAAAGGGCACGCGGAGTCACCGGTAAGCGTTCTGACCACAGGCGGAGAGAAGCTCCGGATCGAAATACAAAAAAAAGAGCAAGAGATCAGCAAGGTTTTTCTGGAAGGCAAAGCCCAATTCGTCTACAAAGGGGAATATTTTCTATGAGCAAAAAGAAAAGTGTGTTCGAGGGTTCGATGGTCGCATTGGTCACGCCGTTCCGTAACGGGAAGGTGGATGAGAAGGCGCTTAAAGGTCTTCTGGATTTTCATCTCAAGGCCGGGACCGATGTGATCATTCCGTGCGGCACGACGGGTGAATCCGCCACGATGTCGCATCAGGAGCATCGCGATACCATGACGTTCGTGGTGGAGTATATCCATCACCGGATCCCGGTGATCTGCGGCTGCGGGTCGAACAATACGACCGAGGCGCTGGGTCTTGTGCAGCATGCCAAAAAGATCGGGGCGGACGGAGTGCTTGTCGTGACGCCTTATTACAACAAACCGACGCAGGAAGGCCTTTTCCGACACTACGAATATCTCGCGAGCCGCGTGAATATCCCGGTCGTGCTTTATAACGTGCCGGGACGCACCGGTGTTAACCTGGCGCCCGAGACCGTGGCCCGTCTCTCGAAGATCGATAATATCGTGGCGATCAAAGAAGCGAGCGGAAGCATGGACCAGGCGGATCAGATCATGCAGCTTTGCGACCTGCCCGTCCTTTCCGGTGAGGATTCCCTGACTTTTCCTTTGATCGCGATCGGAGCGCGCGGCGTTATATCGGTGATCGCGAATATCGTCCCTAAGTTAGTGAAAGGAATGGTCGCGGCGGCGCTTGCCGGGAATATGGAAGAGGCCCGCTCGATCCACAAAATCCTTTATCCGGTTTCCAAGGCCGTTTTCATCGAAACAAATCCGATCCCCGTGAAGACGGCGCTCGGGATGATGGGGATGATCAAGCCGGAACTCCGCATGCCTCTTTGTGAGATGAGACCGGAGAATGAAAAGAAGTTCGCTGAAGTTCTGAAAAAACTGGGGGTCGTGAGATGATCAAGCTTGTCATGGCGGGCGCCGCGGGGCGGATGGGGAAAACGATACTCCAGCTCGCGAGCGGTGATAAGGCTTTCAAGATCGTCGGCGGTCTTGAACAGCGAGGTCATGCCGCTTTGGGGCAGGATCTTGGCCCGATCATCGGCCGCGATCTGATGGGCGTGAAAGTGACTCAGGACGCGACCGCGACTCTCCGGGGGGCGGATGTCCTTATCGATTTCAGTCATTTCTCGGCGCTTCCTGAAAATCTAAAGGCTGCCGTCAAGACCCGGACTGCGTACGTGATCGGGACCACCGGGATCCCGGCTGCCACGCTCCGCCTGATCAAGCTCGCTTCCGGGAAGATCCCTATTCTTCAATCTCCCAATATGAGCGTCGGCGTGAATCTTCTTTTTAAATTGGCCGCACTCGCAGGGAAAGTGCTCGATGAAAGTTACGATCTTGAGATCTCGGAGATCCATCACCGGATGAAGAAGGATGCGCCGAGCGGAACGGCCATGAAGCTTCTTGAGATCCTTCTCGCGGCCCGGGGCCGTGATATGAAAAAGGATGTCATTTACGGTCGCGAGGGTGAGACCGGAGCGCGTGAAAAGGGCAAGATCGGGGTGTTCGCGCTTCGCGGCGGGGATGTGGTCGGGGACCATACCGTTTCCTTTTTCGGGGACGGGGAACGGATCGAACTGGTCCATAAGGCCTCCTCGCGTGAAGCTTTTGCCCGCGGAGCTCTTTTAGCGGCAAAATTCCTTGCGAAAAAGAAGCAAGGTCTTTATCATATGCCTCAGGTGTTGGGAATGGCTTAGATTTTCTTCCAAGAAGGTTTTTAAACCTGGCATAATCAAAAAAAGAAAAATCTTATCGCCGATGAAAATTAAAAGTTTTTCACTCTTTTTCATCGCCCTCATTCTGTCCGTCGCCGTCCCATCGTTCGCTCAAGAAACTCCGCAGACTCCCGACACCAAACCTGCTCCCAATCGTTACGCCGAATATTTCTTCACGCCCGCCGCGCAGAAATTCGATCACAAGATCGATGATGTCCGTGGCTTTCAAGTGATCAGGGTCCATTCCCGCGATCAGGAAGCCGAATATTCCATCGTGACCGATTTTGGAGGCGGGGTCGTGAAATCCCGCGCGCTTCCGGGGTTGAAGGACCTGAAGTCTATCGACGGGTATATCAAAGCTAATCTCAAGACCGCGAATTTTGACGGGGTGGAGATACGCCAACTTCCCATTCCCGGCGCCAAAGGGGCACCGGCTAAGGATCTTTTCTGGGTGGGGGATAAGTCTTTCGCGTCGGCCGAGGCCGCTATGGCTGAGGTCGGGGCCGTAAAGTCCCAGGTTGTTGCGGGAGGCGGTGATTTCGCGAAAGAGGTGCGCGAGGCTCCGGTCTATATTCCGGCTGAAGAAGAACCTCCTGTTGTGATCAAAACGCCGGCACAGTTTAAAAAAGAAGAAGAGCTCATCCTCAAGTTCACCGATCAGATGGGTATCGGCGAGAAAATGTTCGGCGTTTTCCAGGGTGACCCCGTCGGCACGGCGATCACCTGGCAGTCCTTCGGCGAGACGAGCTGGCGCATGACCAATCTTGCTTCAAATCACTTTGACACGCAGGTTGGCTACTGGACCAATCGCCTGGTTTTCAGCGGGATCCGTTTTCCTTTGGATAATATCGCTCCTTTCCTCGAAGAAACCGTCGCCCTGCAATCCGATTCCGCGGACTACGCCAGCAATTTACAGCTTTTCGCGGGTTTGGAATGGCGGCCTTTGGCGCGGAATCCCTGGCTTTTGAATTTCCAGCCCTTTGGCGGCATTCCCATTCTCGAGTGGATGCGCAATTACCGCTTTTATATCAAGTATGGCGATCTCTACAACCTCAAAGGCAATATCACCAACAGCCGCGATACCGATCTCATCTGGGGCATTCAGTGTTACTACGAGTGGAATACGGAGGTTCCTCCCCTGACGGAAGGGAAGCCAGTGAAATTTACGGATTACCTGCGGCAATATGTCTGGGGTGAATATTTCGGCAATTATTTTGTATCGAAAACAGGATTCAGCTCCGAAAGAAGTTTCAACGCGTTCATCGCCAATTCCACGGTCACCTTGGGTATCAAACTTCCCGGTATCCCGATCCCGCATAATTATATCAATGACGAGATCATTCTTATGCCGTACATGCGTTTCGAGCATGTCAATAACGCCTCCTTTTCGGCCTGGTATCAGAACCAGTACTTCATTGGAGCCGGCGTCCGGTGGATGCCTTTCATGGCTTACAAGTGGAAAGAGAACGAATGGCTTTCCAAGTTTGCGGTATTCGCTGAATATGACGGTGTCGGCGGCGCCCAACGCGTGAAACAGGAAGGCGAAGTCCCGCACATTCCCAATTACGATTTGCGCATCGGCGTCAAGTTCTCCAGCAGGCGGTTTTAATGATCTCAGATCGGAAAAAAGAACAGAAAACCTTGACTGTCATCCCCGAATGTTCTAATCGGGGATCCAAAGTCTGGATTCCCGCCTTCGCGGGAATGACACTTTTCTTGCTCACAGCCTTCTCTTTTACTCCCTCCGCTTTCGCGAATGTCCTCGGGAATTACAGCTTTGAAGAACCCCTTGGCAGCGGAACTCAAGGGAATTGGGATAACATGAATGCTGGGACCGCGACCGAACGTACTTTATGTTTGAAGAACCTAGGTACTTCCTGCATCCAAGGATCTTATGCTTTGCAGTTACCTAATGCGGGGACGTACACATTTCAGACTTATAACAATGTCAAGTCGGGACAAATGGTAACGTTTTCGGGATATGGATGGTCTGAAGCTGGCATAGCGGGAGGGGACAACGGAGCGATATTAGTGATCGAGTTCAGGAAGAGGAATCCTGACGGAACAGATACGAAAATTTCCGAACTAAGTAGCTCAACTATTAACGCTGATGTAGGGAGCTGTCCTGGACAAGTTTTTAATACAACCCCCTTTGTTGTTAGTGGCGTTGCGCCAGAAGGAACTGATTTTGTTTCTTTGGTTATCAAGGGAAAAGGTGCTTTTGGCGGTAAAGTAGTTGCGGTAGACGCCATGAACGGTGAAGTGAGTCCTGCGAAGCTGAGTGTGTCGGCGTCGAAGCGGAATGTGGCGCCCGGCGATTCTGTGGGTATCAACGCCAGTTTCAATAATGCCTCGGGGGATACTCTCACCAACGTGGAGTTAAGGGCCACGCTCCCTCACGGTTTTGACTATGCAAAAAAATCGATACGCGTGAACGGCCAGACGGCCAGCTACCGGGAAGGATCGTTGATCATTCCGATCGGCACGATGGCCCCGGGGCAGGTATTCACCACCAGTTTCGTGATGCTTGTGTCAAGCGGGGTCAAGATCGGGTCGGAATATTCCATGGATTTTGTGATCAGAAATTCCAATGATCTTTCGGACAAAGCGAGCCTGAAATTCCAGGTGCAGGGAGATCCCGTCTTTGAGCAGGGGACGATCATCGGCAAGGTCTTTAACGATTTGAACCAGAACGGTGTTCAGGACAAGGGTGAAGACGGCGTTCCGTGGGTCCGGCTTTATATGGAAACCGGAGTCGGGATCGTGACGGATGAAAACGGTCTTTATCATGTGCCCGCAGTCGAGCCCGGCCGGCATGTTGTCAAGATCGACGGGCACACGCTGCCGGAAGGAACAAAATTTATCACCGAAGAAGCTTATCTCGTTAAAACCACGCCGGGCATTATGAACAAGGCCAACTTCGCCGTGCTTCTGCCGCCGTCCGGGATCCCGGAGAATTTTCAGAAAGATCTGATGGTGATGGTCACGCAGGGTGTGGATGTTTCGCGGCCGACGCTCGATGTGCAGATCACGCCGGATGTCGTGAAGCTCGGAGTCGGGGTTCTCGAAAAAGAGCCGGCCTTCACTTTTGATAATAATTACGCCAAGTTCATCAAGAAATGGACTCTGGAAGTTCGCGATGAGCTGGGACAGCCGGTGTGGACGGGTTACGGCGTCGGGCAGCCTCCTGCGGAAGTGAACTGGACCGGGATCGAGGATTCGGGACTTTTGGTCAAGCCCGGGATGTATTCTTATCAGTTAAAAGTCCGCGACGCGAAGAACCGCGAGGACTGGACCCCTTTGAAATTCTTCGAGGTCATGAGCAAACATGATCCGAAGGCAAAACCGAACTATCATCCCGAGGTCCCGCCGGTCGGCGATTTCAATCTCTTTAAGGACGGTAAACGCAGCATCCCGCTTAACGCGAAGCCGGTCGTCCGCGTCCAGGGAAAAACACAGCCAAAGAACAAGATTGAGATCAACGGAACGCCTGTCACCGTAGACGGAGGGAACGGGATGTTCCAGAAAGAATTTTTTGTCGAGCCCGGCGAATATATGGTCAATATCGCCGCGACGACACCCGATGGCGAGACCACCAACTTTAACAAAAGCGTCAAGGTGAAGGACAGCACGTTCTTCATGGTGGCTTTGGGTGAGGAACAGCTTGGCGCGAATTTTGTCGGCAATTCCCAGGAAGCCGGTAAAGATGCGGGCTATCGGGACGGGTTCAGCGAAGACGGCCGCGCGGCCTTCTTTTTGAAGGGCAAGCTCAAGGGGAAATTTCTTGTGAAGGCTCATTACGATACCTCGGATCGCCGGTCCGCGCTTTTTACAAACCTCAATCCTAATGACTATTATCCGATCTATGGCGACAGCTCGACCCTTGATTACGAAGCGCAGGACACCGCCCAGAAGCTTTACATCCTCGTGGAAATGGACCGTTCTTACGCCAAGTGGGGAAGTTTTAAGACCGAGTTCACGGATACCGAACTTGCCGCGTACAACCGTACGCTTTCCGGTCTCAAGGTGAATTTCGATACGGTCGAGAGCACGGTCTATGGCGATTCGAAGCGCGGGTTCAAGGTCTTCTCCGCGGATTCTAAACATGTGGCGGATCATAATGAACTTTATGCGACGGGCGGCTCGCTTTTTTACGCGCAAAACCGCAACATCATCGAGGGCAGTGAAAAGATCCGCGTCGATATCCGCGATAAGATCCAGAATATGACCGTCGCCAGTTACGACCTGGTGGAAGGGACCGATTACGAGATCAATTATCCGGAAGGACGCATTCTTCTCACCCGGCCGCTGTCTTCGGTTGCCGCGTCCGATACGATGACCTCGACGGATATTCTGGATGGGGATCCGGTCTATTTGATCCTGGATTACGAGTATGATCCGAGCGCTTCCGATCCTTCGATCGCGAATCAGGGTATCCGGGGTTATACCTGGATGGGGGATCACGTGAGGGTTGGTGCCACGGGAGTTCAGGAAAAACGCCCTGGCGGGGACTATGACATGAACGGAGTCGATGCCATGTTCAAGTTCGGGCGGAACACGAAGGTGACTGCCGAGTACGCCCAGACGATCAACCAGCAGATGGGGTCTTCAGTCTCCTATGACGGCGGCATTAGTTACGCGAACCTGGGTCCCCTGGACGGGAGGCATACGAAGGGGCAGAACAGCGCTTATCTCATCCGCGCCTCATCGGAACCTGTGAAGGGTTTGGAAACGACCGGGTATGTTCAGGGCGTGAATCCCGGTTTTTCAAACGGGTATATGCGGGATCAGGAAGGTCTTGAAAAGTACGGTGTGGCTGCCCGCTACAAGTTCACGGACAATTTGGCCGCTCGCTATCGTTTTGATCATTCCGCCGTTCTCAGTCAATTGATGCCGCTGGATGTGACGAACACTCAGGCGCCTTTCCAGGATCTCGAGACCCAGACCGCGCAGATCGTCTACGATGACGGTCAATACCTTGCCGAATTGGAGTACCAGCACCGGAATCTTGACGCGGTCGATACCGCTGCGAACCTGACCCCTGATCTCGCGAACCAGCTTCCCTTTAGCGACGGAGTGACGGGTAAGTTGGGTTATCATATTAACGAACGCCTGCTTCCTTACGTCAAAGTACAGACGGCGATCAACGGGGCGAATGACCAGCAGTTCGGCGGCGGCGTGCGTTATGAAGTGGTCAAAAGCCTTTTTGCCTATCTTGAGGAAATGGTCGGACCTCTCGGAGATTCGACTTATTTTGGCTTTGAGCGTCAGCACGAGAACGGCTCTCGCAGTTACGCGAATATCCGTTCGATCGATCGCGGGATCGGCGATAAGACGCTCGGGACTGCGATCGGCAACTCTTTTGCGCTTACCGAAAAGTCGCGTATGTATTCCGAACGCGAATATTCTTCTTATCAGGGGAATAGCGGTTATGCCGATATTTTGGGTTATGAAGGCAAGGCGGGGGATCATTGGGATTATGGCGGGAAATTCGAACGCAGACGCCTGCAGAATTCCAGCACGCGGCTGATGGACCAGGCGGCTCAGGACGCGCTTGCCAGGAACAACGCCTTTAACACCGTCGGCGGGAATCTTTCGTACGCGATCGGTAAGAAATTCCGCGCGCGGACCTATCAGGAAGTGCGCGTCGATCAGGACACTCCGGAGATGAGCCAGTATGTGACCCGGAATTCCCTGCAGTATCAGATCAACGAGGATCTTGGTTTCCTTTCCTATTTTAACTACGGCGATACCCGTCAGTATGATCCAGGAAATTCTCCCGCGACTTTTGTCGAGTTCAGTAACGGCTTCGCGTATCGTCCCATCAAACTTGATAAATTGAATTTTCTGGCGCGGTATACTTATCTGAAGGATCTCGGCGCAAGCCAGCAATACAACAACAGTCCCTATAACGGAGCTCAGTGGGATCAATCGGCTCATATTCTCGCGACTGACGTGGCGTATGACGTGAACCGCTATTTCGGCCTTGTGGAGAAACTCGCTTTCAAGCGTTCCACGATCAATTCTTCCTCGGGCGACACGGTAGACGTGAACAGCTTCCTGACGGCGAACCGCATCAATTTTCACGTGACGCGGAAATGGGATCTGGCCCTGGAGTACCGCATTCTATTGCAGTCTTATGCTTTGGATTCTCTCAGACAGGGCGCGCTGGTGGAAGTGGACCGCGAATTTTATGAATACGTACGGCTCGGAGTGGGGTATAATTTTACGGATTTCAGCGACGACCTGCGCACGACGAACAGTTTCAATAGTCACGGGCCGTTCGTTCGCATGACCGGAAAATTTTAAGCCCTGTTAGGGATTCCATGGTTTTTATGAGGAGGTACATCCTATGAAACGTATTATTTCGATAGTTCTTTTATCGGTGCTTTGCTTCGGGCTTTCCGCCTGCAACACCGTGGGGAAAGTTTTGCCCCCCAATGATGAAGTGCTGGTCTATCAACTTCCTTATGACTTGACCTACCTGCGCACGATGGAAGCCCTGGATGATAACGGGAGCTGGCAGCTTGAAGAAACGGATAAGGAAAAAGGTATTATCAGTGTCCGCGACACGAATTTCAGCCGCTTCGATGATTCGGACAAGAGGGTGATCACCTTTCAGGTTAAACGCGTGGATCGCGGGACCACCTCTGTTTCGATCGCTCCGGATAGTCAGAAGGTCTACGGCGGCTCCGGTCTTTTGAAGGCGATCGGTTCGGCGCTCGGCCGCGAGATCAAGTCCTGATCCGCCCTTGGATGCGATCCGGCTTCGTGGGATCAAGACCCACAATCTCAAAGATCTCGATCTAGAACTTCCCCATCGTAAACTGTATGTCATTACCGGTGTCTCCGGCTCCGGCAAGTCCTCCCTGGCTTTTGATACGCTCTATGCCGAAGGGCAGCGCCGTTATATCGAATCCGTTTCCGCTTATGCGCGCCAATTCCTCGAGCGCATGGCCAAACCCGATGTGGTCTCCGCTTCCGGGATCCCTCCGGCTCTCGCCATTCAGGCAAAGAATGCCATCACCAATGCCCGCTCCACGGTCGGAACACAGACCGAGATCAATGAGTATCTCCGGGTGCTTTTCGCGCGTGTCGGAAGGCCGCGATGTCCCGTTTGCCTGGAGAATGTCGAAAAGTATGATCCCGCGAAAGTCGTGGCGCGTCTCGCTTCGGAGTTCCCGTCCAGTGAAGCGCGGATCGCTTTCCGTATGTCGATGGGCAAGACGACCTCGAAATACCTGCGTGAGAATCTGGAGGAGCTGGAGCGGCAGGGGTTCAGTTCTTTTTTTGATGAGGGGGCCTGGGTCGACTCGGCAACGCTGATCGCGAAAAAAAAAGTTCTTAAAACGCTCGGCGTGAGCGTGGACTTTGTGAAGATCACTCCGGCCAATAAAGAACGGCTTACGGACTCACTGGAGCAGGCTTTCCGCTTGGGCCGGGGTGAGGCCCAGGTTTGGGTTGCCGGCAAGTCCCATTCTCCATTACAAGAATTAAAGGTCCATGGGACTAGTCCCAATACCAATCAATTTCCCTTGGGTGGAAATTGGGGCAATCCTGACTTCCCTCAAAAAAAAGAAAATAAAAGCCAGGATAGTCCTGGCAACCTTTCAGGAAAAGAAAACGGAGGCCAGGGCAAGACCCTTGAATTTTCGGAGACGCTCCGGTGCTCTTCTTGCGCGCGGTCGTTCCCGGAACCCACGCCGAATCTTTTTTCTTTTAACAGTCCCCTCGGCGCATGCCCGACCTGCCAGGGATTCGGACGCGTCATCACGATCGATTGGGATCTTGTCGTTCCGGATCCCGGAAAATCGATACGGGATGGCGCGATAGAGCCCTGGACCAAATCGAGCACCCGCTGGGAGCAGGGCCAGCTTCTTGATTTTTGCGCGCGCAAGCGCATCCCAGTCCGCGTGCCTTGGAAGGATCTGCAGGCCCGGCACCGCAACTGGATCCTGGAGGGTTATAAAGGGGACGACTTCGCGAGTGTCCGTGATTTTTTTGAATATATGAATAAAAAAGCGTACCGGATGCACGTGAGGATCTTTCTTAACCGTTACCGCGGTTATGCGCCTTGCGGGACCTGCCACGTGACGCGGCTGAAGCCCGAGGCGATGGATTTTCTCGTCTGCGGAAGAAATATTGCCGAGGTTCAGGCCCTGAGCATTGAAGACCTTTATCCTTTTCTTGCATCTCTCGAGCTTACGGCGGAAGAAAAAGAAAAGATCGAGCCTGTTCAGGCTGAGCTTCTCGCGCGAGTGCAGTTTCTGAAGGAAGTGGGATTGGGATACCTCACGCTCGACCGGATGTCGCGTACGCTTTCGGGAGGGGAGGTGGAGCGCATTCATCTTGCGAGTTCGCTTGGCTCGGCTCTCGTGGACACGCTTTATGTGCTGGATGAGCCCTCGATCGGACTTCATGAGCGCGACAACCAGATGCTGATCGCGCTTCTCAGGAAGCTGCGGGATCTCGGGAACACCGTCGTGGTGGTGGAGCATGACCGGACCATGATCGCGGCCGCGGATTGCGTGATCGATCTTGGGCTTGCGGGCGGCGCCAAAGGCGGGGAGCTCATTTTTCAGGGAAGTCCGGAAGATCTTAAAAAACATTCCGGCTCGGTGACGGGGGAATATCTTGCCGGAAAACGCGCTATCGCGAGGAAAACCCGGCCCCAGGGAACGGAAAAGCGCATGATCACGGTCCGGGGGGCAAAGGCCCATAACTTAAAAGAGATCGATCTTGATATTCCCCTCGGTCGTTTTACTGTTCTGACAGGAGTGTCCGGTTCCGGGAAAAGCACATTCCTCTATGAGATCCTCTACAATCACTTCCTCAAGTTCAAGGGCAGGCCCGTATCCCAGGAAGAGCTTGGAAGTGTGAAAAAGATCCGCGGGTTCGAACCTCTTTCGGACATGGTGCTGATCGACCAGTCTCCGCTCGGCCGGTCCCCGCGTTCCAATCCGGCGACCTATATGAAGGCGTTCGAGGACATTCGCAAGATCTTCGCTTCGACGAGCGAGGCCCGCCGCGAAGGATTCGACTCGGGGCATTTTTCATTCAACGTCGAAAAAGGACGGTGCCCGGTCTGCGAAGGCGACGGCGCGGTTAAAGTCGAAATGCATTTTTTGGCGGATATCTTTGTGCCTTGTGAAGAGTGTCACGGAAAAAGGTTCAAACCCGAAGTGCTCGAGATCCGGTATCAGGGAAAGAATATCGACGAAGTTCTCAACATGACGGTCGATGAGGTCTTGGATTTTCTCGGTTCGAGCAAGGCCTTGGTCGCGAAACTTTCCATCCTGAAGAAGATCGGTCTCGGGTATCTCAGGCTCGGGCAGCCGACGCTGACGCTTTCGGGCGGTGAAGCGCAGCGCCTGAAACTCGCGTTCGAGCTTTTGAGCGGAAGTTCCGGACCTTCTCTTTATCTTCTGGATGAACCGACGACCGGGCTTCATGAGGACGACGTCCAGCATCTGGTCCGCGCTTTTGAGGAGCTTCTGGACCGGGGCCATTCCCTGCTTGTGATCGAACATCATCTGGGGCTTATCCGTCTGGCCGATCATGTGATCGATCTTGGACCGGAGGGCGGGGATAAGGGCGGCGAAGTCGTCTATCAGGGACCGGTGGCCGGGTTGATGGACTGCGAGCGGTCGTATACGGGGAACTATTTGAAGAATTACCTTGGGGCAAAGGTCAACGGGCAAAGATAAGAATAAAGTGGAACGTTGACCCTTGGACAATGAGTATTTGCGATTTTTGTCCGTATCGTGTACCTTTAAACTATGCACAAGAGAGCCTTGTTTCTTATTCTGCTAAGCATTCTTGCGGGTCTGAATGTTGCCTCAATCCGGAGATCCGAGGATCCGGTCCGGGATACGCAGACCAATCCCATTCTCTATTCGCAAAAGATGGAAGAAGAAAAAGACGGGAAAAAAGGGCCTTTGCTTTATCATGTGAAGAACAATCCTCGCGAGGCTTTTTTTATCGACCCTCCCTACGAGGCAGAAGCCAAGGCGCCTGTTAAAGAAACCGGCTCCGAGACGGCTTCTCCGTCTTCCGCTGATACCGGCGGGTGGTGGGAAGAACAGCCTGCAGGGACGACGACTGCAGCCACTCCGGAGGAATCGATAGCACCTCCTGTGCCGCAGTCTCTTCCGGAAGGAACGGTTCCGGCGCCTTCCTCCGAGCTTTCTACCGAAGAGGAACCGGCAAAGGAATTTAGCGATACGGAAAAGGAAGCCGAGGCGCCGGTCCCCGCCGCAGCAGCGGATAGCGCGGGTTCTTCTGCCGCCGCGGATGCTGCCGGAGCTTCTTCAGGCAAGGAAGAGGGCTATTGGTGGTGATTAAGAGGGAAAGTAAACGGGGTCAGCCCTCGTTTCCCTCAAGGGAATGGTTTTTCTGTCGAAATTCTAAGGCGTGTGTTTTTGTTCCAAAGCAGGTATAATCCCTGAGATTTTAGGGGGAGAACCCCTTAACCTATCTTCAAAAAAGGCGGTTTTAAATGAATAAATGGCGTCGCTGGAAATTATTCTGGATGGAGCACTCATTTAAGCTTTACATCATTGCCGGAGTGCTCGGACTTGTTGTGTTCTCGTGGTGGGGGATGGCGTCGCTGGAAAGCTATTACCGCAACATCACGCTGGCGCAGCTGCCCCTCCAATTCCTTATGGCGATCATTAACGCCGCGATCTTTGCCTATATCATCGTTTATATTCAGGGCGGAGCTTTTTCTAAATTAGATAAGAAGAACATCAAGTCCAATCAGGTCAATATCAAGTTTTCTGACGTGATCGGGATCGATGAGGCGAAGGACGAGTGCTGGGAAGTCGTTCAGCTGATCCAGGATCATGCGCGCATCAAAAAGATCGGCGGCAGGATCCTTCGCGGGATTCTCATGATGGGACCTCCGGGATGCGGGAAGACCTATCTTGCCAAAGCGATCGCTACAGAAGCGGGACTTCCGTTCCTTTCGATGGCGGCCAGTGAATTTACCGAGATCTTTGTGGGCGTCGGGGCCAGCCGGGTGCGTCAACTTTTCAAGAAAGCGCAGCGCCTCGCCTACGGTTTTGGGGGTTGCATTGTTTTCATCGATGAGCTGGATGCGATGGGGGCGCGGCGAACGTTCAATCAATTCGGTGGACAGGAAGCGAATTCGACGCAAAATCAGTTGCTTGTGGCGATGGATGGTCTCGGCGCGGGGTCTGAAAACGTCATCGTGATCGGCGCGACGAATGCCGCCGAAGATGTTTTGGATCCGGCGCTTCTCCGGCCCGGCCGTTTCGACCGGAAAGTTTATATCAAAAAGCCGAGCCTCGAGGGACGCGAAGCCCTTTTCCGCTTTTATCTGAGCAAGACCAAATATGAAGCGGCGCTTGATTGCAAACGGCTTGCGCGAAAGGCTGTTGATAAATCACCGGCCGATATCGAGAACATCGTGAAGGAAGCGGCGCTCATCGCGACACGCAACAAAAAGGACGTGATCGGGCTTCGCGATATCTCTGAGGCGATCGAGAGGATCGAGCTTGGTATGAAGCAGAAGCTCACAGTAAATGCCCGCGAGCGCGAGATGACCGCGTATCACGAAACAGGCCACCTGATCGTGACCTTCCTTTCGCATCCTCGCGATGATGTGTTCAAGGCTTCGATCATTCCCAGAAAGTCTTCGCTGGGAGTCGTTCATCCGACTTCAATCGAGGAGTGGCACGGACGCGACCGCGAGACGCTGTTTGCCGACATTAAGATCTGCTTGGCGGGATATGTGGCCGAGAGGATCAAGTTCAACACCTCCACCACCGGCGTGACCTCAGACTTCAAACAGGCAATGAACCTTGCCCATTTTATGGTTTGGGTGCTTGGCATGGGTTCTTCCGGCATGATCGGGGATTATACGATCTATAAGGAAGGCAATGCCCTCCTGCTTTCCGAAGATGTGAAGATGCGTCTTAATCAGGACGTGGACAAGATCCTCAGGGAATGCATGGCTGAGGTGGAAACACTTTTGCGTCAGGAAAAAGATCTCTTTGAGCGTTTTGCTCATGAACTTCTCCAGAAAAACGAGCTGGATTACGACGAGATCGAAGCGATCTTTAATGAATTCGGAAAAGCCAATCCGCGGCGCTATATCCCTCATGGCGCGGAACCTCCGAAAGTTTAAGTTTTTGGATCTTAAAAGAAGGGGCAGCTCTCAAAGTTCAGCGGGCAACGTGAGAATTAAAAGCATATCAGCACAGGGGTCAGACTTGGTTTCCCTTAAACGGGGTCTGGCCCCTTTGTTTTTTACGGTGCTTTGCCTCTTCTCTTTCTCTTGCAGCGGGCCGGTCACTTATCCGGAAGCCCAGTGCAAGCAAGCGCTTCAGGATATTGCTCTCAAAGAATACAAGATCCCTCACATTGAAGTGGAATTTGCGGGAACAACTCTGGGGGTTTTCATGCCTCTGGATAAGTTGTTCGCCGCGGATCTCAAGGCCGCGCTCCTGAGCGGCAAGGTCACGGACATGGAAAGCCTTTTCCAGCCGACTGACGAGGTGATTGACAAAGTTGAGAACATTCTTTTTTCCATGTCGCGCATCATGCTATCGACGGATAAAAAAATCGATTTTTACTACCTTCAGGCTACCGATATCGAAAAAAGCGGCATGGATCTGACCTTTATGGGACAGATCGACGATCTCAAGCGCGTCCGGTTCTTGGATATTCCCCGCAGCGAATACCGCAAGCGTATCATTCACGACCTCCAGATCAACCGTGCCGCGCTTTGGCACCGGCCTGTCCGTCATTTTTTCAGGGATCTTAACGAAGGAAAAACGGCGGAGATACAAAAAGCGTATTTTTCCAAGACGGTGCGTCCTAAATGGACGCGGGAATTCTTTTTCACGGACGCCAAGGGGACGCTCTTGCCTCAAGGCCGCGGCAAGTGGACTCTTTTGGATGTGCGGAGCATTCCCATCCAGGATAATGACATTGTGGTCTATGCTAAAGCTCAGGTCGTTCCCAAAGACGCGGCCGACAAAACTTTGCCGCCGCAGACGCTGGAATATTTGTTTCAGATCTCGACGGTGGGCGATACGGAAAAAATCCGAAGGATCATTCCTCTGGCCTATCTGGATGACAAAACGGTCTTTCCGGATTTTACATTCACAAGAGAGATGGTGGCAAAAAGTCTTCCCAACTGGGAAACGGAGTTCAAGACGCCCGATATCACGATGGGCGATTTCCTTGCGCGGCAGCTTACGCGGCGCTTCCAGCAGACGGCCTCCGAGGACGAGAGGATTTTTAATACCTTTTCCAGCGTTAAGCTGGTGGTCCGCTTTGAAGAGAAGCCCAATCGGCATTTTCTTTTCAATGCCACAGCCCCGCTCAAGGGTACAGGTCAGGTCGCTTATTCTCCGGAGAAAGGGCTTCACGAAGATGTCCTCTATTTCTGGGACCGTGTGGTCCGGGAGTTCGTCGACGTGCTTCGCAGTTATAGTTTTCAGGATTATGAATCCCTTCAGTTCCAGGTTTACCAGGACGGAGAGATGGGAACCTGGACTGCTAGCCGGGAAGACCTCGAGCTTTACCGGCGCCACAAAAAAAATCTCTCCGAGATCCTTCACTTTTCAGATTTTGTTCCCGAACCGGTTGAAGACGCCGGAAGCGCGGGCTCTCAATGATCTGGATAACATCACGAATCCGCAGCACTGAGACGTTTTCGCGACAGCGGATGATCCTGCAAGAAAATGAAAACGCATGGCATTCAGCTTCTCGAGATGATGGCGAGGCCTATGCTATGGACCCTGCATGGGGCTTTTGGCGCTCGAAGGGTAGACTATCTGAGCCTGACGGGGTTCCCCAAACTCAAATAATAGGGTAGAGTTTATTAGGGGAGCGACAGAAGTCGGTTATCCCGAAAAAAGGGGGCGGCACAGTGTTTAAGAGATTTTTCCTTTAAGCCAGTTTTTTTATGGGCTTCTTTTTTTTGGGTACGCAAGGGGTTCTGCGGGCGGAAGATTGCGGAGTCCGCGGCTATGACGGAAATAAGATCGTCAAACTCGATTGCGAAGTCACTGCCGACCCCAGTATTCCGCCCACTTCTATGCTTCGCGTGGCAATTCCGGGTCCCCTGGGCGGTGTTGCCATTCATGGGCTCATATTAGTAGATTCGATTCTTTCGAGCGGCGTCCCGAATCCCAGTGCTTCCAATTTTAGAGTCAGTTATACAAGCTCCAGTACTGTTGTGATCAAAGCGATCTCTTTCATTCCCTCTGTGATTGCGACCTGCGAAGATCTCCAGATGGTCGGTTTTCATCCAGCCTATCCCCTGACCGAAAATTATACGCTGCCCAGCGGTGGGCTTGATTGTTCTGCGACAGATCCCTCGAAGTGGGGTACTTCTCAGTATGCCGGTAAACTGTGGGAACTGGGTTATGATGGCAGGTACGGATCCAATGGAAAGGATGGCGTTCCGAGAGAAGGCGACGACAAAGAATCTGCTGTCGAAACAGCCTTGAGCTCGGCCAACCTCGGAGCCCAAGGGTTCCGCCCGATTGGGAAAGAAGTCTCTTATAGCGGCACCTCTGCCGGTGGGTTGGTGGGCATCGGTAGTTCTATCACTCTGAAAAACTCTTATTCATCGGTTTCCGTTACGGGGGGGGAACGTTGGCGGTCTTGTCGGTGAGCTACAGAATACGACGGCGATGACGGACTGTTATGCAACAGGCACTGTCAGCGGAGCCGACTCGGTCGGTGGTTTGGTGGGATATAGTGCAAACGCTGAAATCAACAAGTCTTATGCGGCAGGAAAAGTCATTGGAGCTCGGTTTGTCGGTGGTTTGGCGGGATCTGGCCGATATGTCGCAATCAACAAATCTTACGCTTCAGGTTCTGTGGAGGGAAGTTATAGTGGTGGTGGGGGGTGGTGGGATATAGCGAGTCTGTTGCAATCAACAAATCTTATGCTACAGGATCTGTGAGCGCTCCGGATGCCGGCGGATTGGCGGCATACTTCTCTTATGGCGCAATTAACGAATCCTACGCCTCAGGCCCTGTGACTGGAACTTCTTATCCCGGAGGTTTGATATTTTCCTATGTTGGAGGATCTGGTTTTAAAATTCTAGGGAAAGATTATATTCCAGGGATCTACAATTCTTTTGCCGCAGGAAGTGTAACCAATACCACAGGGACTTTCGGGTTAATCGGGAAGTTCAATGCGGCCTGAGATTGACCCGGTGGCTCTCCTTTCGAATAACTGGTGGTATAACACAACGAATCCATCGGGGACGGGAATCTTGACTTTGACGGGCGTATCAAAAGCAACCGGCGCGAGTGATTTTTGGGTGACAGGTAGCGGGACAGGTGGCGCGGTTTATACAGGTACTCCGCCATGGGATTTTTCCAGCGCTACACCCGATGGGCAACAGCATTCGAGAGGTTTGAGTGATCCGGATGGTTTTTCCACGCTTAAATAGCCGGGCTGAACGTTTAGGCGACATTTTTCATTAATGTAATGACTTTTTTTGATTTGCCCCCGCTCGGGATAATACCAGCGCTTTATACTTTTCCTTTACCCTCCTACTCCCGGTGGTATAATACCCACCTGTTTCGGAAGGAATCCCCCCTTTCCTTGTCTTCCATTCTTTTAATTAATGGTGACCAGGACGGCCCCATCCAGCCTTTGTTGCGGCGGGATGATAAGGCTTGGGACCCATGCTATTCCGGCGGCATTTCATCATTAAAATCAGGAGGCGTGTATGGCGGAGTTTAAAGGAAGCAAAACAGCCGAAAATCTCATGAAAGCGTTTTCCGGAGAGTCCCAGGCCCGGATGCGTTACACCTATTATTCCAAGGTCGCGATGAAAGAAAACTACCGGCAGATATCGAATATTTTTCAGGAAACCGCGGATAATGAAAAAGAGCATGCCAAGCTTTTCTACAGCCTTCTGATCAAGCATGGTCTGAACGAGAATCCCGTCGAGATCCACGCGAGTTATCCGGTCGCGCTCGGTGATACGCTGCTCAATCTCCGGCACGCGGCTGCAGGCGAAAAAGAAGAATGGTCGGACCTCTATCCTTCGTTCGCGACGGTTGCGGACCAGGAGGGTTTTTCGGACGTGGCGCGCACCTTCAAGCACGTGGCCATGGTCGAAAAACGCCATGAGGCGCGTTACAGCAAGCTTCATAATGCCCTGGAACAGCACAAGCTTTTCGTCAAGGACGGCAAGGTCTATTGGAAATGCCTCGAGTGCGGGTATATCGTGGAAGCTTCGAAGGCTCCGGACCGTTGCCCACTCTGCGATCACCCGCAGGGCCATTTTGAGATCTGGGTCGAGAACTATTAATTTCAAATCGGAAAATCAAAGGAGAATTCAAATGACATCGTATAAGGATCTAGGATTTGTCAATACCCGCGAAATGTTTCAGAAGGCCGTGAAGGGCGGTTACGCGATCCCGGCCTACAATTTTAATAATATGGAGCAGATCCAGGCTATCGTGATGGCCTGTGTGGAATCGCAGTCGCCGGTGATCCTCCAGGTCTCAAGCGGCGCGCGTAAATACGCCAACCAGACCCTTCTCCAGTATATGGGCAAGGGCGCGATCGAGATGATGAAGGCCTACGCGAAAGAGAAGGGGCTGAAACCGATCCCGATGGTCCTTCATTTGGATCATGGCGATTCTTTTGAACTCGTGAAGTCCTGCATCGAATCCGGATTTTCCTCCGTCATGATCGACGGTTCGCACCTTTCCTTTGAGAAGAATATCGAGTTGACCAAACAGGTCGTGGAATTCGCGCATAAGAACGACGTGACCGTGGAAGGAGAGCTCGGCGTGCTCGCGGGTATTGAGGATGAAGTGAGCGCGGAGCATTCGACCTATACGGATCCCAAGGATGTGATCAAGTTCGTCAAGGAAACCGGCGTGGATTCGCTCGCGATCTCGATTGGAACCTCCCATGGCGCCAATAAGTTCAAGCCGTCTCAGTGCACCCGCAACGCCGATGGTGTCTTGATCCCGCCGATGCTTCGCTTCGATATTCTCAAAGAGATCGAAGAAAAGATCCCCGGTTTTCCGATCGTGCTTCACGGTTCTTCGTCAGTCCCGGTGGAAGCTGTGAAGATCATTAACGAGAACGGCGGCGCCATGAAGGATTCCATAGGGATCCCCGAGGAATGGATCCGCAAGGCCGCGACTTCCTCTGTCTGCAAGGTCAATATCGATTCCGACGGCCGCCTTTGGATGACCGCGGCGATCCGTAAAATTTTCAAGGACAAGCCCGCGGAATTCGATCCCCGGAAGTATTTGGGGCCCGCGCGTGACGCCCTCGTGACGATGTATAAGCATAAAAATCAGAATGTGTTGGGCTCTGCCGGAAAAGCTTAAATTAGAAGGGGACAGTTCTTTTAAAATTAAAAGGACGGTCCACTTTAACCCTAAGGAGAAATTTTATGAAAAAGATCCTGGTGTGCATGATGGTGTTGGCGCTTTTGGCTTCAACCGCGGCATTTGCCGAAGAAACAAAAAAGGATGAAATGCCGGGTATGGAGATGCCTCATGGCATGGGAATGGGCATGCCGATGGGCGCGATGGGGCAGAAGGATTGTTCCATGGGGGGCAAGGCTCAGATGGTTGCTACGGATGAAGGCGGTGTGTTCGTTCTTGCCGGCGCTAAGCTGATGAAATATGACGCGGATCTTAAACTCGTGAAAGAGATCGAAATTAAAATGCCGGCTCCTCTGGGCGGAAAACAGTGCCCTATGATGGGGAAGGCCGCGGGCTCTCAGGAAAAACAATCTTAAGGAACTTCACGAAAGGTCCTTTTATGAAAAAAAAGATCAGCCTGCTCGTTATTTTGTGCCTCATGCTTTCCCAGACGCTCTCTTTCGGAGCGGTGACCTTGGCGGATCTGCGTCTACCGAAGGATTTTTTTCAGGGGAGATCGCCCTACGCTAAGATCGGTCCCGTTCAGGAAAATCCGAAGTATCCGGGTTTTCTGACATTCTCGGTTACGGCGCCTCACGGTACCTACACGGTGAACGGTTTGTCGAATCTTCAGAAGTGCCTTCGCGAGATCGATGTGATCGAGCAGCTCAATTCGAGCGAAGATACAGGCAGCGGGGTCGCGCAAGGCGCGGTTGATTCCCTTAAGGATACCGGGACCGGGCTAAAGAATATCGTGGTCCATCCGGTGGATTCCGCGAGCGGGATCGGCAAAGGGATCGGGAAATTGGGCGGGAAGATCGGGGGAGTTTTTCGCAAAAAGGAAGAAGGCGAAAAAGGCGACGGGTTTTTAAGCTCCACCAAACGTCAGCTTGCCAAGAAACTTGGCGTCGACGTTTACAGCCGCAATCCCCATCTGCAGGCGAAACTGGATTCCATGGCAAAGGCCAATATGGGAGGCCGGGGGATCGTGGCTGTGGCAACTTTTTTTGTTCCGGTCGGGTTAATCGTTTCCGCCGTGATGACCGTGAGTAATATCAATAACGCGGCCGATCAGTTGGTGAACGACAGCGATCGCTCGGACCTTTATAAAATGAACGAAAAGGCGCTTTTGGCTTTGGGTTTTCCGGCTGAGAAAGTGACCAAATTCCTCAACCATCCCTATTACACGCCGCGTGAGATCACCTACATCCGGTTTTATTTGGAAAAACTCAAGGGTCTTCAGGGTTTCGAAGTCCTTTTGGACCAGGCTATCGCGGCGGTGACGGAGATCCCGGCCGATAAGATCCTTCATGAGATCCAGATCGCTGCCGATTCGGCCGGGACCGTTTCGAAGTCCATGCAGCTTATCGTGATCCCCGAGGGGCTCATTTTTACGAATGAGGAGAAAGTGGCTCTGATCACAGCCTATGATTATGTGGACCAGTCGGAGCTTGGAACAAGTTTGACCGAGAAGGCCATTGATTTCCGCAAAAGTCTTAATAAAAGATCGGTCGAGATCTGGAACGGTGGTGCCGTGAGCGCTAAGTTCGGCGGAGCCGTCCTTCAGAGAAGTATCATGGTTCAGCGCATGTGCCTTTTTGAGAGCACAGCTTCCAAACCGGCCGTCTGATAGGGATTCTCTCTCCATGAAAAAAAGGCAGCTTTGTCTCGTGACCGGAGGTGCCGGTTTTATCGGATCAAACCTCGTTGACGGACTTCTCTCAAAAGGTTACCGCGTTCGGGTTCTGGACAACCTTTCCACGGGAAAACGCGAGAATTTGGAACAGGCTTGGCCCCGGATAGAATTTCTCAAAGGGGATCTTCGTAGCGATGCGGATGTGAAAAAGGCTGTTCTCGGGGTTCGCTATGTTTTTCATATGGGGGCCATCGCGAATGTGCCGCAATCGGTGGAGCAGCCGCTGGCGACTCACGAGGTGAATGTGACAGGGACCTTCCGGCTGCTTCAGGCGAGCCGGGAAGCCGGGGTGAAGCGGCTTGTGTTCACCTCTTCTTCTTCTGTCTACGGGGAAACAAAGAAATTTCCCACCACGGAAGCCTATCTTCCGTGTCCTGAATCTCCTTATGCCGCTTCCAAGATCATGGGGGAATACTACTGCCGGAATTTTTCGACTTTGTACGGGCTTGAGACGGTCATGCTGCGTTATTTTAATGTGTTTGGCCCCCGGCAGAATCCGAAATCCCGCTACGCGTGCGTGATCCCTATTTTTCTCAAATGCATGCTGGACGGCGTCCCTGTGCAAGTGCACTGGGACGGCAAACAATCCCGTGATTTTGTCCATGTGGATGATGTGGTTGCCGCTAATCTTCTGGCGATGAAGACGGCGGGGATCTCCGGTGATTTTTTCAATATCGGTTCCCAATCGGAAACGCGGGTCCTCGATTGTCTTACAGGGATCCGGAAGATCCTGGGTTTGAAAAAAGTGAAGGCCGTTCACACGCCCAAAAGAGCGGGTGATGTCCGGCGTACCTTTGCGGATATCAGCAAAGCTCGAAGGCTTTTAGGGTATCAGCCCTGCATGCGATTTCAAGAGGGCCTTCGCGAAACCGTTCACTGGTTCCTGAAAAACGCTGATCGCTTGTAAAAAACTTGCGCCGTTAGAGATCGTTGCGAGTCATTTTTTGTGATCCGGCGGGCAAACCGCAAGTTTTGACGGCATCTTGGAATTCGGACTGAAGTGCTTTTGATGAGCGCTTCTCATCTTTAACGGGGGAACGCCCGAGAAGGAGCAAAAATCATGAAACATCTGATCATTTACACGCATCCTAATCCCGCGAGTTTTAATCACGCTATTAAAGAGACGCTGGCGCGCGTTCTTAAGGAAAAAGGACACGAAGTCCGCGTCCGCGACCTTTACGCCCTCGGATTTGATCCCGTGCTTAAGGCAAGCGACTTTGAAACTTTTCTCGCCGGTAAGGTGCCTGTCGATATCGCGGTTGAACAGGAACACATCCGCTGGGCCGAGCAGCTGACCTTCCTTTATCCGATCTGGTGGGGACGCATGCCTTCGATCGCGGGAGGTTATATCGATCGTGTTCTCAGTAAAGGATTTGCGTACGACTACACCGTGACGGGACCTGTCGGTCTTATCAAAAACAAGAAGGTCTTTATTATCAATACCATGGGAGCGCCGCTCGCGTTCGCGGAATCTTCCGGCGGCATCAAAAGCATGGAGCAGATCATCGACACCGAAACATTCCGTTTCTGCGGGATGGAAATGGCGGGGCATAAGTATTTTGGTTCCGTGCCGACCTTGACTGCCGACGAGCGAAAGAAAATGCTTGATGAAGTCGAGGCTATCGCGGCCGCGTGGTCGGCGCGGTAGGGGAACTCTTGTGACGCCGTCCTTCGTGGGTTCTTTCAAGATCACCGGGAAAAAAGTTTTTATCCGTCTGAAGAATCAGATCTGCGATTCTTCCGAGGAACTGCTCCGCAGCGAGCTCTTCTATGAGATCCTGAAACGCGCCCTGGGCGCGCTCGAGCGGCGTAAATCGGTACTCCTGAAATTTTTCGGCGGTCGCGAAGTGAACGACGCCAATCTCCGGCTCCTGATCCAGACCTTTGAATTCCTCGAGAAGATGTCCATCGATCTTGTCGCGCGCGTCGTGCCTGAGGCTGAGGATCTTTTGCGCGACAAGAACGCGCTCAATGATTTTGTCGAGTATCTCTACAATTATTGGCGCAGTTTCGACCGCTTCATTATTTGCGAGTCGGAAAGCGAGCGGTTTGACAAGCGTCCGTTCCGGACGTTCAATGACACGATCGAGGATCTGACCGATCTTGTCCGGCGCACTTATCGCGAGATCCAGGAAAATATCACCGGCACGCATCCGCGTATTTATCGCCAGGTGGCCGCGGGTGCCGAGATGGCCGCGATCGCGTGCTCGATGCGCGTGCCTTATCCCACGGAACTTTATGAAAAATTAAATGTCATTCCCGTTATCCGTCAGGTGCTTTTCTACCCGCCGCTTGTTCTCAATCAGTTGAACAATACGCGCGAAGGCAAGTTCGAAAAGATCCCGGAAAATCCTCTCGGCCGCTGCGAGCTGAGTCGCGAGGAATGGTTGTGTTATCCGGTCAAGGCCGGCGATCTGCTCGTCCTGGTCTACTTCAAGGAAAAATTCTTCGAAATGGGACTTTCGCTTTGCAATCTTTTTGAACTGGCCTCGGATGGGGACCTTCAGCGCAAGCCGGACGCGGTTTTTATCTATGGCGCCGCCGAAGGATCTCTGGATTGGCCGGGTATTTTCCCGACCGTGTTCTTTGATGATGAGAAAAACGATATGCTGGTGGGCGCGGTGCCGGAGTCTGACAGGTTCGGCTATTTCGGGTATCTGAAGAAAATGATACTGACTCTCCACAATATCAAGCGAATCAAGACAGGGCTTATGCCGTTCCATGGCGCTTTCATGAAGATCTATCTTAAGGGGAAAAAACCGGCCACTCTTCTTTTGATCGGGGATACCGGCGCGGGGAAGTCCGAGACGCTTGAAGCCATGCGCGGCTTCGGGGCTGAGGAGATCCAGGACATCGTCGTGATCGCCGATGACATGGGTTCACTTGAATTAAAGCAGGACGGCACCGTGGTCGGATACGGGACGGAGACCGGGGCGTTCCTGAGGCTCGACGATCTGAAACCGGGCTATGCGCTCGGGCAGATCGATCGCGCCATCATCATGAGTCCCTCCAAGGTGAATGCCCGGATCGCGCTGCCTATTACGACCTACGCGAACATTACCCAGCCGAATCAGGTGGATTTTGTTCTTTTCGCGAATAATTATGAGGATATCGATGAGGATCATCCGGTGATCGAACAATTCAAGACGCCTGAGGAAGCGCTCAAAGTATTCCGAGAAGGAACCGTGATGAGCAAGGGAACGACGAAGACCACGGGGCTTGTGCACACTTATTTTTCGAATGTCTTCGGCCCGCTTCAATACAAAGCCGAGCATGACACGCTGGCCAAGAAATTTTTTGAGGCTTTTTTCGCGAAAGGACTTTTTGTCGGGCAAATGCGGACGCGTCTCGGAGTTCCGGGTTGGGAGCAAAAGGGACCGGAAGCTTCAGCGTTGGAGCTCCTCAAGCTGATCCATAGCGACGCCCGGTATTGATCCGGCGGCAAACTCGGCTTTGAAAATGGGCCGCGTCGCTATTCCTCTCCTGTGATATAATTCTCCATCAAAGTTAAAAGAGCCTCTTTTTCATCGGTTGAGGGGAGATTTTCCTTATGGCCAAAGAAGTTTGCATCTGTCTTCACGGGCATTTTTATCAGCCGCCCCGCGAGAATCCCTGGATCGAAGAGATCGAACAGCAGGATAGTGCCGCTCCCTTTCACGACTGGAATGAACGCATTCATTACGAGTGCTATCATCCTAATTCCCGCGCCCGTGCCCTGGACGCCAAGGGCAGGATCGTCGAGATCGTTAATAATTTCGAAAGAACCAGTTTCAATTTCGGCCCCACGCTTCTTTCCTGGCTTGAGACAAAACACCCTGATACCTACCAGAGCATTCTTCATGCGGATCATGCCAGTTGCGAGGGCCACCGCGGCCACGGAAATGCCATTGCCCAAATCTACAATCACATCATCATGCCGCTTGCCAATATGCGGGATAAGAAGACCCAGGTGCGTTGGGGGATCGAGGATTTCCGCTCACGATTCGGACGATTTCCTGAAAGCATCTGGCTCTCTGAGACGGCTTGCAACGAAGAGACGCTCGAGGTGCTTGTCTCGGAGCGGATCAAGTACATCATTTTGTCTCCGCATCAAGCCCGGGCTGTCCGGTCGCTTGAGGGAGGTGCCTGGCAGGATGTGACCGGCGGCCGGATCGACCCCAAGGAACCCTACCGCTATTTTTTAAAGAACAATCCCTCTCTTTATATCGATATCTTTTTTTATGACGGACCAATCTCTAAGGCTGTTGGTTTTGATAATCTTCTTTTTGATGCGAAGCTCTTCATGAAGCGTCTTGAAAGCGCGGTCGTGGACCATGAAAGGTCCCAGCTCATTCATATTTCAACCGACGGCGAAACCTATGGCCACCACAAGGCCTACGGGGACCGGGTCCTCGCTTATCTGACATACGTCGAAATCCCGCGCCACGGTTATCGCCTGGTCAATTACGGAGAATTCCTCGAGGAGAATCCGCCCCGGCAGGAAGTGCGCCTGATCGAAGGGGAGAATAATGAAGGGACCTCCTGGAGTTGCGCTCATGGCGTTTCCCGGTGGAAGGATCACTGCGGCTGTCGCGGTGACGGTCCGGCTAATTGGACCCAGCATTGGCGCAAGCCCCTGCGATGGGCCCTTGACTGGCTCCGGGACGAGCTGGCGCAGGTGTATGAAAGGGAAGGCGCCAAATACCTGAAGGACGTGTGGGTAGCGCGCGACGATTATATTCACGTGGTCCTGAACCGGAATCCCGCGACTTTGCGTGAGTTTTTTGGCCGTCAGGCTCTGCGTGAATTTTCAAAAGAGGAAGTTACCACTTGCCTCAAGCTTCTCGAAATGCAACGCAACCTCATGCTCATGTACACGAGCTGCGGGTGGTTTTTTTCCGAGCTTTCGGGTATTGAGACCGTTCAGATCCTTCAGTACGCGGCGCGTGCTATTCATCTCGGCCGGGAGGTGAACGGTACGAATTTGGAACGGGATTTTCTGGAGCGTCTTGTGCTTGCGAAGAGCAATATCGAATCGATCAAAGACGGACAAGGGGTCTATGAGAAGTACGTGAAGCCCGCCGTAGCGACGCTTCATCACATCGTGAGCTACTACGCCATAGGTTCCATCTTTGAGAATTTTTATGTGTCGGATCCCAAAACGGATCTTGTGAAGATCTTTAACTTCGACCTTCATGTCCAGCATCAGCGCAAGGAATTCTTCGGGACCGTGACGATGAATTTCGGCCGTGTGCGCGTTATTTCCCAGACGACGCTCGAGGAGCAGGATTTGATGTTTGTCGTGATCCAGCTCGGTTTTTATGATTTCCGGTGTTCGGTGAAACCCTATACGACCGAGGAGGAATTCGACAGGCTTGAACGGGAACTTTTTGAGGCGCTCTACCAGCTTCCGATCCTCGATCTTTCAAAGAAGATCGATGCTTGTTTTGGCGAGACCTATTATGCGCTGAAAGACCTGCGACTCGGGGACCGGGCGAAGATCATCAGTATCCTGACACATGAGACGATCACCAAGGTCAGTAATTTTTATGAGCAGATCTACGAAGAAAATCTGCGCATGAACGAGATCTACCGTTCGATCAATGTGCCGATCCCGGTCGAGTTCAGGTATGCCGCCGAGCACACACTGAGCAAGCGCATGATGGAGGCGGTGAAGGATTGGGGTGAACGGGGATTTCCGGCAAAGCGGATGCTTTCCATATATCGGATCATGGATTCCGCGAAGGCTCTTGACGTCCGCATCCATAAAGAACCTATCGGCCAATATTTAAGCGACGAGCTTTGCAAAGGGCTCCGGGAGTTCATTGTCAAGTTGAATCCCGAGATCATTCAACGGTTGCTTGCCATCACACGGCTCGCCAAAAAGATCGAGGTCTTTCTGGACCGCCGGGAATCCCAGGACGATCTCTTTGCCCTTTTCCGTTCCTGGAAGGGAAGCCCCAAAGCGATCCCCCAGGTTATCCGGGATCAGGAATCCCACCTCCAACAGCTTATGGATGAGCTCGACCTTTCCTCTGAAAAGCTGAAAAGGATACTCACCTTGTGATGTCTCCGGCAAATTTGTAAGGATACAAGGTGCGGTGTCGGGCACCTGAAGCCCGCAGGACCGCATGATCTTGTCGCGGGGGATCACATCAGTAACCGCAGTTTTCAGAACCATGCCAGCCTTGCTTTAAAAGCTCGTGAGATTACTTCGCTTTCCAGGCTTCAGGATAAAGTCCACTGGATTCACTCAAGAAGGCGATTCTCCGAGCAAACCCTTCCCGATTCTCTCTCTTTAGATTAAGTCCTCTTTAAAGTTGATATCAGGTCATTGTGAGTCAAAATGACTCACATGTGAATGAAATTGCTATGCATTGCTATCTAAGAAATATATATGAATTTAAACATTATAACATAATATTAAATGCTATTGTTTTAAATTTATTAATAGGTTACTTTTATATTGAGGCGATAGTATGAAAAAAAAGAACGATATAGATCATTTATTTGGAATGTCCAATGAGTGCGCGTGCGGTTATATACGTGCAGGCGCCGAGGTCATTGAAAAAACGACTTGTTATCCGGGGAGAGGCGCGTGCCTCAATGCTGGGGCGAAGAGCTGTTGCTTGGGGATGCCTAATTCAAGGCTCGCTTTTCAGCTACTTTTCAAAAAAACGGCTGCTCTCTTGACGGCATTTTTCTTTGCGGGGTCGTTGTGCTCAAAGCCTGCCATGTCTGAAATGATAAACCTCGAAGGCGGAAAGGTGGACATCAATGTGCAGGATAATGTCACAAACATTGGCGTTACCGGGAATCCGGTGTGGAACGTGGATCATTTCAATGTCGCGCAGGGCAGTATTTATAATCTGACGGGGCTTAGTTCGGGCGCGAGTCTCGCGATGCTCGTGGGCGGCGGACAGGTCAGCAACATCTTCGGAACGATGAATATCTCAAACCTTGCTTTTATTCTCCAGAATGTTTACGGGATCAATATCGGCGCTTCGGGTATTGTAAATCTCAACCAGGCTTCTCTCATCGCCTCGACCTTGCCGCTCAATCTTACGGCTACGAATTTCCTGACGCAGCAGTATAGCTTTGGCGGCGGACCGGGCAGTCTGATCTCGAATTCCGGCAAGATTATCGGAAATAACGCCGAACTCGTCGCATTGATCTCGAACGCGATCGAAAACAAGGGGACGATCGAAGTGCCGATGGGGACGGTGGTGCTGGCTGCGGGAAAGACCGTGACCGTGGGCATTTCGCCCGACGGTATGGTGAGTATCGGGGTGGATGAGGCTACCGCCAACTCGATGGGACTCAAGGACCAGATCAAGAACACGGGAACGATTGAAGCTAACGGCGGCAAAGTGATCCTGAATGCTCAGGCCGTGGACGGGCTTTTTGAGAAAGCGATCAATATTCAGCGTTCTGACAAAGCTGTTACAGCCATCCGGGCCGATGACGGAACGATCGAATTCAAATCCATCGACGATATTTATAACGCCGCCATCATTCAGGCTCAGCGTGGTCTAATCAAAGTTAAATCTACTCAGGGTGCGGTTACGAATGCCGGAACGATGGACGCCGCAAAGGGAAATATCGAGATTCGAACAGAAGGGCGCATTGAGAATGCTGGCATCATTCGTGCTTCCATCTTTCGCGAGCACGGATCTACCTTCAATTCCAACGGAGTGATCACAGGTGGAAAAGCTTATTATGACAATACGGATGGTGCGGCGACCATAAGCGGTTCTATCGGATCGGATCAGATAGACACTGGGAATTTGATTGTGGCCGGTAACATTACTCTGACTGCGGACAATCTTTTTTTTACGGCGGACAGCGATAACGACGGCTTTGGTGTTTTTTACATGACTTCGGCTTATACGATCAATGGTGGGGGGTATGGACTAACGATTAAGACAGGATCCACTGCTGCGGAAGGCAGCGGGATCAATGGTCTTGGGCCGAAACTTGGCAGTTTTTCAAACGTGAGCCGTCTGACACTCGAAAAAAGCACAGATACTCCGATGTATACCTCGGATCCGACGCTGACGACTTGGGATATCGATGATTTTCAGATGGCGACGGGCGCCCAGCTGAACCGTTTTTCGGGAGAGGGTTCGGTCGAGACCCCTTACCAGATCTATGATGTCTACGGATTGCAGGCGATGAATGGCTTCCTTGCGAATTCCTTTAAACTTCACAACTCGATTGACGCATCAAGCACTTCGGGATGGAACAGTGGAGCCGGATTTGTCCCCGTGGGGAGTGCTGCCGCGAAATTCACCGGGAAATTTGACGGAGATTTGAAAAGTATTAGGGGCCTGTTTATCAACCGACCCTTGACTGATTACGTGGGACTTTTCGGATATTTGGATAGCAATGCAAACATTAAAAATGTCGGTCTTACCGGACTGAATGTTACCGGAAAGGATTATGTAGGCGGATTTAGCGGAATGTTTGGGTTCTCGGCGCTGAGTAATGTGTATGCGACAGGTGCTGTAGGCGGGCGTAGTTTTGTTGGAGGTCTGATCGGGAAGCTCTTTGCTAGTTCTACGGTCATTCAGTCGTATTCTGAAGCTTCCGTCACAGGGATTGCCAATGTCGGCGGCCTGGTCGGCGGTGCCATATTTTCCGTGGTTATTTCCAACTCCTATGCCACAGGGTCTGTGAGCGGTAATACTGCGGTCGGGGGTCTGGTGGGGCAAACTTTCTACGATTGCGCGATCAGCAAATCCTACGCGACAGGGCCTGTCACGGGGGTGATGAACAATAGCACTGAGAGCAGCAATATCGGGGGCTTGGTGGGAATTAATGCCGGAGCGTGGGGCGATTACGGTTCCTCCATCGATAATTCTTATGCAACCGGAACCGTGACGGGAACCGCGGGGACGACCAATACAGGCGGTCTGATCGGGTCCGACGACGGGGTTGGATCGCTGACGAATAATTGGTGGTTCAACGCATCTACCAAGGGTGTCGGGAGCAGCGGCAGTAATGAATCTGCCGGGCATTGGCAGAAAACCGGCGCTCTTAGCGATTTTTATGGGGCCGTGCCGGGAAGCGCGGTCTATGCCGGTTGGACCTTCGGGGATGGTAACAATGGGTGGGTTGGATTTTCGGGGAAGAACCCGCATCTTGATTGGGAATGGTCTCAACGTATCACCAACCTCCTCGAACTCCAGAACATGAGTATTGATCTCACTGCCGATTACACTCTTGCGGGTGACCTTGACGCCTCCGATACTGCGAACTGGAACAGCGGCCTCGGATTTAATCCTGTGGGAAATAACGCTGATCCTTTTTCCGGGACTTTCAGCGGCCGAGGATATGCAATCACGAATTTATATATCAATCGGCCCACATCAGACTATGTGGGGCTTTTCGGATACATGGATACAGCTGCGTCGTCGGCTCAGCAAGTAAGTATGGTTTCAGTGAATGTTACCGGGCGTGACTATACCGGTGGCCTGGTGGGATATAACCATGGCGGCAACATCAGCAGTGTGGATATCACAGGCGATGTCACGGGTGACGACGATACTGGAGGATTAGCCGGGACTAATACAGGTAATATTTCCATCATTCATTCCGGGGTTACCGTAAACGGGGCTACGAATGTCGGCGGATTGGCCGGTTCTAATCAAGGAGGAGGATTGATCTCGAAGTCACTTGCTTCCGGTTCAGTAACTGGCACTGGTGATTCTGTCGGCGGGTTAGCCGGGAGCAATGCCGGGAACATCACTAATACTTATTCTTCGGCCGAGGTCAACGGGGCCTCAAAAGCCGGTGGTTTGGTGGGGAACAACAGTTCTGTTGTCGACAGAAGTTACGCGTTCGGGGCAGTGCATGGGTCAGATTTGAGCTCCTCGGGCGGGTTGGTCGGATCTAATACGGGCGATGTCACGAATTCTTTTTATGATTCCTCAACCACAGGACAATCGGACGATACCGGCAAAGGAACTCCTAAATCAACGAGCCAATTGATGTCCCCCGCAACCTTCTCGGGCTGGGATTTTTCGGTAGCGGGCGATGGGACGATCGGGAACTGGGTCATGGCCGAACGTCCGTACCTCCAACTTGAGCGCACCACCATTATTACAACCCTTGCTGAATTGCAGATGATGGCGATCGACCTCGGCGCCGCTTATACACTTGCGGGGAGCCTGGATGCCTCGACCACTTCCGGGTGGAATGCCGGAATGGGGTTCAATCCCGTCGGCGATAGCAGCAACAAATTTACGGGCTCTTTTGAAGGCGCCAACCACATCATTAGCGGTTTGTATATTCATCGCACAGACACGGACGACGTAGGCCTTTTCGGTGCAACGGATGGCGCCATGATCCAGCAGCTCAGACTTGCCTCGGTGAATATCGCAGGGCGTGACAATGTGGGAGGACTGGCGGGTTCTACTATCGCAGGTTCGATCTTCCATGTTTATACCACGGGGTATGTGACGGGCGATGATTATGTCGGCGGCTTGGTGGGGGCGAATGGCAACAGCATCTCAAATGTCTATTCTTTGGCAGCCGTAAGCGGTAGTACGAACGTCGGCGGATTAGCAGGCAGCAATAGTTCGACGGTTGATCAGAGTTATTCGGCGGGGGCTGTGACCGGAAATACTGATAAAGGCGGCTTGATCGGTTCTAATACGGGTGACGTTACGAATTCTTATTATGATTCCACCACCACAGGACAATCCGACGACGCCGGAAAAGGAACTCCCAGGACGACGGGTCAGATGATGTCGTCGGACACTTTTACAGGATGGAATTTTGAAAGTGCGGGGAATGGTCCTCTCGGAAACTGGATCCTGGCTGGGCGTCCCCATTTTCAGCTTGAATGGACAGCCAGCATCACCGATGTGGCTCAGCTTCAAATGATGGCGCTTGATTTAAGTGCGAGTTACACACTTGCTAATGATATTGATGCGTCTGGCACTTCAGAATGGAATGACGGAGCCGGTTTCGCTCCTGTGGGTAATGAAGGCGCTTGGTTTAAAGGCACATTTGACGGAAACGGAAAAACTATTGACGGGCTTTTTGTCAGCAGGAGCGGCGAGAGTAATATAGGTCTCTTTGGTGTCGTGAGCGGAGCGACTATCAAGAATATAGGCCTCACCCAGTTGAACGTTACAGGAGGAAGCAACGTCGGCGGTTTGGTGGGGCTTGGTTACCGTGATTGGTGGGGAACTTCATCAACTATCAAAAACTCCTTTGTCAGCGGGACCGTGACAGGTAGCGGCGATGGTGTGGGTGGTTTGGTGGGATATAACGATGATTTCGCCATTAGTGATTCCTATTCCGTTGCAGCGGTGACCGGGAATAATAGAGTCGGAGGCCTGGTTGGTCAAAATGTGCGTTTGTCAATCATCGGCTCTTACGCTACGGGGGAAGTCCATGGACTAACAGATGGTGTCGGTGGTTTGATCGGTTATATCCAGGGAGGCACAGTCGCGGATACTTATGCCACCGGGAAAGTAACGGGGAATTTGGCTCTTGGCGGCTTGGTGGGGAGTAGCAATGGAACCATCTCCAACAGCTATGCAATCGGACTCGTGAACAATGGCGTCGAGGCTGCTACTGTCGGTGGATTGGTGGGAGTAAAGACTGGCGGGACTGTCACCAATTCTTTCTGGAACAAGGAAACTTCCGGCCAAACGACTTCTGCCGCCGGTACAGGGAAGAGCACGGCGGAGATGAAAGCGACGGCGACTTTTACTGGTGCCGGTTGGAATCCCTACGGGACATGGATTATAAATGCCGCCACCTATCCCACGCTGGGTTACAACCCCCTTTATAATATCTGGATCGCCCTTGGCGCAGGGCTCTGGTCCAACGCCGCCAATTGGAGTAAGGGCACGGTCCCGGACGCCTCCAGCATCATTGTCTTCAGTCGCACAAGCGTGGCTGATTCCATTATCGACAATTCTGTTTTTCTTGGACTGATCACTGATCTAAGTATCAATTCCGATTACACAGGCACAATCACACAGTCAAGGTCACTCTCAATCACCGGGAATTACGTTCAGTCAGGCGGTACGTTTATCTCCGATCCAGCGTACGATTTTTCGGCCGCCAATTTTTCAATCCCGGCTCCGGGCGCAAGCGGTTCATTTTTACGTTTTTCTACCGGGGACGGGAGCTCGGAAAATCCCTACTGTATCAAAGATATTTACGGCCTTCAAGGAATGAACGGGCTTCTGAGCTCCCATTTTTTTCTCAATAATGACTTTAGTGCCGCTGTGGCGGAAAACTGGAATTCCGGAGCAGGTTTCGTGCCGGTGGGAAATAATTCTTATGATTTCACAGGTGTGTTTGACGGAAATGGGAAAACCATAGACGGACTATTCATCAATCGTCCCTCAGAAAACGGAGTAGCTCTTTTTGGTGTTGCAAGCGGAACCATCAAAAATATCGGTTTAACGCATGTGGATGCGACGGGCAACAGTTGGGTCGGCGGACTGGTCGGGAGGAATTACGGTTCTGTGAGTAACTCGCACTCAGCCGGAAATGTTACCGGGAGCAGTTACGTCGGCGGCTTGGTTGGGCGGAATTCCAACGCGATCGCCAGTAGCTATGCTTCGGGAGTTGTGACGGGAACAAGCAATGTCGCGGGTCTGGTTGGGATGAATGAGGGAAATATCATGAATTCGTATTACGATATCGGTGATATGTTGATCAACGGAGTGCACCGCGTCACCGATTTCGGCATCTATAGCGACCAATTTGCCGCTTGGGTCGGCACACCGACGGTTTCTTTGAATCTCACGGATTACTTCCACGATCTGGATATGGACGGGTCTTATGAGATTAATAACGTGACGGATTTGAAGAACTTCCTGGCCTTTACGCACATGACTTCCTACGATCCGGATACGGGCGATAAATTCAAGCTCATCGGAAATATTACGGTTCCTGAAGGCTTTTATATTCCTTACTTGACGGTCAAGGAGTTTGACGGTAATGGCAACGTTATTTCGGGATTAAAGGTGGATCATGCCGGATGGGGAGATAATTTAGGTTTCTTCGGTTATGCGTACGGAAGCGCCATTAAGAATATCGGCATTGAAGCTGCCGTTATCACCGGAGGTCATAATGTCGGTGGTCTGGTTGGTTTCAGTGGGTCTGTGTCTATCAGCAATTCCTTTTCGGATGCTACGGTTAACGGGGGAACTTATGTCGGAGGTTTGGTCGGATATCAGATCTTTACCACGATTACAGACTCTTATACAACAGGAGATGTCAAAGGGACGGGGTCCAGTGTCGGTGGTCTGGTCGGCGAACAGACGAATTCTACCGTTACACGGTCTTATGCGACGGGCGATGTCAATGGCGGTGGATATGTTGGCGGTTTGGTAGGGTACAGCGTCCAAAGCAGCGTGGTTGATGATTATGCCTCGGGAGATGTCACGGGCGGGGGTGACGTCGGTGGTTTGATCGGGCGCAAGGATTTGGGAACACTTGAAAATGATTATGCCGCAGGCGATGTGACCGGAATTGGAGACAATATCGGCGGCTTGGTGGGATTTAATATGGGTGACTGGGAAGATATAAACATAAATAACGTCTATGCGGCGGGCAATGTGTCTGGCAGAGCTTATGTGGGTGGTTTGGTTGGCTACAACTTGGGCCATGCTGTTAACAATTCCTTTGCGACCGGTACCGTCAGCGCGACAACGTTGTCAGTCTACGGGGGACTGGTGGGAGGCGGAAATTCTGATTTCACGAATTCCTATTACGTTAGTTACAATAACGGTATCGGGTTGTTTGAATCCGGCGGCAAAACTTCTTTTTACGGCAACATACACGATGTGGAACTTAACTGGGATTTCAACACGATCTGGGATGGTTATGCAACCGGTTTGCCGCATCTGCAGTGGGAAAATCACGGGACTCCACTGAGCGCGCCTTCTTCGGTGGTGAAGTGGATCTATGACGGATCCGGAGATAGTTCCTGGTCGACTAGCGCGAACTGGTCAAGCGGAAGCGTCCCAGGGCCAGGAAGTCTTGTGTGGTTCAGTCCTTTGTATTCCAATCGGGATTGTGTGATCGATCGCAGCGCGGCTGTGTTCGGTTTAAAGCTTAGCTCGAATTACACGGGGACGGTGACACAGGCCTCTAATGTTGCAATCTCTGGCATTTACACGCAAGCGAATGGAACCTTTACGGCGACGGATCCCGCCCATGATACATTCAGCGCCGCGGACTTCAGGCTTGCCGGAGGGAGCTTTAACCGTTATACGGGATCCGGCACCAGCGAGGAGCCGTATCTCATTTATGATGTTTATGGGCTTCAGAATATGCTGAATAATCTCTCAAGCGGTTTTAAGCTCGCCCAAAATATTAATGCTTTCACAACCTCAGGATGGAATAACGGCGCAGGGTTTGTGCCGGTAGGCGCTCAACTCGATTTTGATATTAATTTAAAATTCCAAGGCAATCTCGATGGCCAAAATCACACCATTACTGGTCTTTATATCAATCGTCCTGACATGGATTATGTCGGTCTTTTTGGCGCCGTTAACGGGAGCAGGATTCAGGACATCGGACTTGTATCAGTAAGCATCATTGGGAGAAGTGTTGCCGGCGCTCTTGCGGGATATGGCGAAAATTCCACCATTACTGGCGTCTATACTGCGGGTGACGTAACCAGCCTGGGCAATGGTGCGGGCGGAGTTCTGGGCGGTAGCACAGGAGGCAGCATCGACAATGTTCATTCGGGCGCTCACGTTATTGGGGCGAATTGTGTGGGCGGATTGATCGGAGAATTTGATGGCGGTGCGATGAATAGCTCCTATGCGACAGGAAATGTCACAGGGGGTGTTAATACTGGCGGACTGGTCGGAGTGAGTAATTTTTCAAATATTACCGGCTCCCGCGCCACAGGAAAAGTTGCAGGCACTGATAATACGGGTGGATTAGCGGGGTACAGCCTTTCCTCTGCGATAAGCAGCGCTTATGCTACTGGCGAAATCAATGGTCATGATTATGTGGGTGGTCTTGTTGGCAATAATGACCTTTCCGACATTGCGGATTCTTACGCTACGGGAAAAGTTGTTGGCTATGATCGTGTCGGAGGTCTAGTGGGATATAGCAACCGGATATCCAGAATCAGCAATACTTCTTCTACCCCTCCCACGACGGGGGATGTGATCGGTCATTGGTATGTGGGAGGCCTGGTCGGACACAACTCCTTTTTGTCATCGATTTCTGGTGGTAATTCCAAGGGAAATGTGGACGGCGTTAATTATGTTGGCGGATTGGTTGGAAAAAATGATAACGATAGTACGGTTGAAAATTCCACAGCTTCAGGGGATGTTCGAGGCATTGCCAATATCGATCCTCTTATCGGAAACCGAAATCCTCTCACTCCGAGCAAAGGCTCTCAAGGTTACGGAACAGTCACCCAGATGCCCGAAAGCTGGGACCCTAACCCTCAAGATGTTATCAATATTGGCGGCCATTCTGAAACATCCGAGCCACCCCAAAATTGGTCCCAACCCATATGGGAATTTTTTTGGAATAGGCTTAATGCAAGAAATATGGAAAGTTTCGTTATTGTGCGAGAAGGTGCAGTTTATATCATCGATGGGGCTGACGCGATGTCGCTTCTGAAGCAAGGAGAATCCTTGAACGTGGAATTCAAGGAGAAGAAAGCGGAATTGGCCCGGCCCGAGGCGGTGAAACCTGCGGCGAAGCCGATCGTCCCGCCCGTTCCGGAACCCGTGGTTGTGACGGGGGGCAATCCATCCGAACCCGTTCAGGAGGAGAAGTATTTGATGGGTCAGTCCAAGCCGGCTACACCGGCTGTGATGGGGGATGCCGAAGGGGCCGGACGCTACGCGACTCTTAAGAATCCCGGAAAAGACGTGTTCGTAAAGTGTCAGGGCGGGGAGTGGCAGGCCGCGAAAGATGGGATGGTGATCCTGCCGGGCGATGTGGTGAAGACCGCGGCGGCTGGTTCGGTGGAAGTGATGCTGGATGGCGGGAAAGTGGGTCGCGTGGAGATCAAAGAGGGAAGCATCTTCCGAATCAACAAAACCGAGACGAATCCCGCGACGGGGGATAAAACCACGCTCCTGGATCTCGCAATCGGGAAAATGATCGCTCATGTGGAGAAGCTAAAAGGCGAATCCAAGTTTGAGGTGAGGACTCCGACCGTACTCACGGGAGTTCGCGGGACGGTCTTTGAAGTTGTTGTTCGCGGAAAAGTGTAAAGCCGTATGCCGTATAGGGTAGGCCGTATGTCGAAAAGGCTAGCCGGGACCGCAGACGGCACGCGTTTTACGATGCCGTAGTTTTCCGCCTGTTTTTTTCCTTGCCTCCCGAACCTTCCCCGAATAATATAACGCGTCCGCAAATAAAGGGTTGGGTCCTATAATCCATTGCCCCGGATTTGATCTCATAGCCAAAACATCAATCGAAAGGAATCAACGTCAATGACCCCGATCAATGCCGAAAAAAGAGCTTTAATGAGCACCCTTCCCGGGGACGATGTCCGCCAGATCATGTGGCGGTTCACCGACCGTTACGACCTTCAGATGGTAGTTCAGTCGACCCGTGCCGTGGCGCGAAGTGTGGTGGCCCGCATGGTGGCGGATAAACAGCGGCATACCCATGACTGGACCCCTGAAAAAGCGGCGATGCTCCTGGCTTTTGACGAAGCCGGTATTACTGCGGCTTTCATGGAACCGGAGCAGGGTGGTTATATCTCAGGGCCGAAGAACCTGGTGCTTGCGATGATCGCCTTCGAGCTTTGCTGGGTGGATGCCGGCGCCGCGACGGCGAGTCTTGCCAACAATCTCGCTCTTGAGCCGATCCATGAAAAAGGAACTCCCGAGCAGATCCAGAAATACATGGGCGGCTGCGTCCCGCCGAAAGCAGGGGAGAAGCGGAAGATCATACGCGGTTCATTTGCCTTAACAGAGCCGCTTCCTTACGTCGGAGTTGATGCCGGGATGCTTTCCGGACGCATCCGTGTCGCGGAATGGAAGGAAGGCCAGGAGCCGATCCTTCAGGTTGAAAAACGCGGGCGTTTTATCACCAATATGGGCTACGCGAACTTTGTGACGGCTTCGGTGGATACCGATGATCCGCGCATCAAATCAAGCTGCATGATCATTCTCGAGGAAGGCGATCAGGGCCTTTATGACCGCGGTGCCCCGACCCTGAAGCTTGTGCACCAACTTTCCAGCACGCACGATCCGATCTTCAGTCTGAAGGTTCCCGCTCACCGTATCATCGGCGGGTATACCATCAAAGACGGCGTGATCATCCCGAATTTCAATAATAGCGAAGTGATCGAGGCGGTGTTTCGCAGGACGCGCGTCACCGTGGGGATCATGACCACGGCGAAGCTCCTTTCAGCGATCGAGCCTGTGATCCGGTATCAGCGCACGCGTTTCCGTGGCGGCGAGTCGGCCACTCCGGGGAATCCACGCTATGACCTCGGCATTCAGCAGAAAGAGGATCCCTGCCACCGCCTGGTCGATGTATGGGCGACCGGTGAAGCGGGTGCTGCTCTTGGTTTCGAAGGCGCCAGGCTCTTTGACGCGTTCGATGTGATGGAGCATGAAAAGAACAAGATCTTTACCGAGCAGGGGATCAAAGGTCCTCGCGCTCAGATGAAGGCGTTCGCCGAACCGCGCAAGAAAGCTCTTGAATATATCGAGCTTATGGCCAAGCCGGAAGCCCAGCGTGACGCGAAACGGGTTGCCGAACTGGAAGCCGATCTTTTGGTTCAGTATCTTGTCAAAGAATCGCTGGCGGATGTCTATTGCCCGGCCGGCAAGCTCTGGAACACCGGCTATGGCGCGACGATGATGCGTGAAGCTGTGAGCTTGATGGGCGGCTACGGTATCACGGAAGACTGCCCGGGATTTCTGACGCAGAAATGGTCGGATGCCCAACTCGAAGCGACCTATGAAGGGCCGGAATGCGTTCAGCGCCGGCAGCTGAGTCTCACGATGGTGAATGATATCTTCCTCGCCCAGTTCAAGCACTGGATCAAGGATCTTCGCGAGATCGCGAAGCGCAAGCCCGAGATGGGCGCGAGCGCTCTTGCCGGAGCGATGGAACTTTGGATCTGGTCTCTCGAATATCTCCAGTCCCATAAAGATATTAATGGAAAGACGCTTTATGGCGGACAGCGTCAGGGCGTGATGTTCCCGATGACCGACATTCTTGCGTGGCTTTTGGGAGCGCGTCAGCTGATCCTCGATACGATTGAGCTCGAGACCAAGGGTCCTGAAAATCCGTCGCTCGCGGAAGGATTGCCCGGTCTCGTGAATTTCTATTCGGATCTTTGCGGCGTTCAGTCCGTCCGAGCGGCAGGAGAAGTCGGCAAGATCTGCGCCGAGCTGGTCTATGGGTATCAGGCTTCAGCGACGGAGGCTGATCTCAAGGTTTTCGCGGAATTACGTACGAAGACCGACGCGGCATTCGCAGGACTGCGCTTTTCTAAGGATCGTGCGGCGGAAGCCGTGGCTCATGTGATGATCCCGGAAGCGCTTGATTATCCGCTTTAATCGTACAACGCTCAAAACACAAAGTTTAAGGATGATTTTTTGAGTTTGTTCCTTGCGCTTTCTGCTTATGAAGACCATGACCGATGGGAGCTGAAAAATGACCACTGACCGCCAAAAGATGGATGTTGATATTGTTTGCACCGGGTTTGGGCCTGCCACGGCGGGATTCCTCACGACGCTCAATCGCGCGATGGCGGACGATCCTATGGCGGAACATTTCCAGAGCAAGACGATGCCGGGAATGCCGCTTCAGGTCATTTGTTACGAGCGCGCCGATGATATCGGCTTCGGCGTTTCGGGTATTGTCTCCGAGGCCAAAGGCCTTCAGCAGTCGTTTACCGCGGAAGAACTCTCCCAGATCCCGATGGCTCATCCGGTGAAGCATGAAGAGGTCTATTATCTCCTCGATCCCGTGGGCGCAAGCCGCCGTTCCTGGCTCCTTAAGATCGTCGATTGGCTGATGCGCGTTTTTGGTTTCATTCTCCCGTGGTATAAAGATCAGTCTTTCCGGCTTCCTTTTATTCCTCCCTTTATGGCCAAGCATGGCGGGTGGGTGTTCTCGATGGGCCAGCTGACCCAGTGGCTCGGCTCTAACATCATGAGTGGCGGTCTTATCCAGATATGGCCCGGCATGCCCGTGAAAGAGCCTCTTTTCGATTCCAACCGCGTTTCTGGTGTCCGGCTTGCGGACCAGGGCGTTGAAAAGTCCGGGAAGCCGACCGGAGCTTTCATGCCCGGCATGGATATCCATGCGCCGCTCACGGTGGTGGGGGATGGACCGTATGGGCCCGTGGGTCAAAAGCTTGATCAGAAATTCGGACTTCCGGAAGGCAATCATCAGCGCGAATGGGCGCTTGGGATGAAAGCTGTCGTGGAATTGCCTGAGAATACCGAGCTGCAACCGGGTACTGTGCTTCACACCTTCGGTTATCCAGAGCCTGAGATCTTTGGGTTTCTTTATGTTTATCCGAACCGAATCGCATCGCTCGGTATTTTTATTCCTTCGTGGCTGGATCATCCGATGCGCACCGGTTACCGTTATCTTCAGCACTGGATGCAGCACCCGGTGCTTTGGAAACATCTGAATGGCGCGACGCTCAAATCCTGGGGCGGCAAGAGTCTTCAGGAAGCGGGCATGCAAGGCGAGCCTTTTATCGTGGGCGACGGTTTTGCCCGGATCGGCGAAGGTTCCGGAAGCACGAACATGTTGAAAGGTTCTGGGGTGGATGAAGCCTGGACGACTGGGGTGCAGCTTGCGGAAGGCGTGATGGAACTCCTGAAGGCCGGCAAGCCGTTCACGAAAGAGAATCTGGAACTCACCTATCTCGCGAAGCGCCGGTCAAGTTGGGTGGAGAAGGACAATAAGATCGCGAAGAAAGCGCGGGACGGGTTCAGCGCTTCTTTTGAGCTCGGCATGATGGGGATGGGCCTTGCCGGGTTTACGAACGGGGCTTTGAATATCCCTGCGGTACTGAAGCCGACTTATGCGCGCATTCCGTCTCTTGAAAAATATTACAAGGGAAAAGTCTCCGCTGGAAAGATCGATGCCGCGTTTAAGGAAATGAACGGGACGAATTCTTCCATGCACGATGCTATGATGGACGCTGCCGGATGGCCGGGGATCAAGTATGACGGCAAGCTGCTTATCTCCCATCAGGACGCGTTGCTTCTGGGCGGCAAGGTCCAGGCAGCGGAAGGTTACGCGGATCACGTGATCTTTATGGATGCAGGGAAATGTCAGAAATGCCGGACGAAGATCTGCATTGAAATGTGTTCAGGGCAGGCCATTACCGCTGGTTCTGACGGCGGCGTTCCCGTATTTGATCGTGAAAAATGCATTCACTGCGCGGCTTGTCTTTGGAACTGCGCTCATGCCCGCGAAGAAGGCAGCGACCTCACTAATGTGGATTTCCGCGCCGGTTCAGGCGGATTGCACTCGAATATTAACTGATGCTAAACATCTGCTAGGAGGACTTATGGATCTCAATGAATATTTCGAAAAAACAAAGGGCACGGGGGTTTTGGCAACCGCGGACAGTTCCGGCAAAGTGGATGCGGCGCTTTACGCGAGGCCTCACGTTTTTGAGGACGGGACGCTTGCATTTATCATGGCGGACCGCCTGACCCATCACAATCTCCAGTCCAATCCTCACGCCGCTTTTCTCTTTGTGGAGTCCCAGGGCATGTACGAGGGAAAGAGGCTTTTCCTGAAGAAGATCTCTGAAGAAAAAAATTCCGAACGTATCAAGACGATGCGTCGCAGCTGCCTCTGCAATGAAGAAAAAGAATCGGACGGTAAAGACCGCTTTCTCGTGATCTTCAAGCTCGAAAAAGAGATCCCTCTGGTCGGCGCTTGATTATCATCAGTTTTTTAATTGAAGATCAATGCTGTCCTTGTCGATTGTTTAAAAAAGAAATGAACGACAAGGGCGTTTGAGCTCCCGGCCGTGAAAAGAAGCTTCCCCTTTCTGGCAATCCTTTTGCTGCTGGGCTGTGCCCACGCTCCGCGCCAAAAGCATATGGTTTTTCAAAATGCGCCCATTCAGGCCCTCCTGGCCGGATGCTATAGCGGAACGATGAACATTCACGAACTCGCGGAGCATGGCGATTTTGGTTTTGGTACTCTCGACGCGCTCGACGGAGAAATGGTCGTTCTGGACCATGCTTTCTATCAGATAAAGCCGGATGGAAAGGTTCATCGCCTCCAACCCAAGGACACGAGTCCTTTTGCGACCCTGACATTTTTTAAGTCCACTCAGGCGTTATCACCTGCACAAGGTGTGGAATACAAAGAACTGATGGAATTCATTGATGAGAGGATTCCGTCGGAGAATTTGATCTATGCGATCAAAGTTGAGGGAAGGTTCCCCTGGATCAAGGTTCGTAGCGCGGCGCGCCAGGACAAACCTTACAGGGTTCTGACCGAGGCAATCAAGGAACAAAATGTTTTTGAGCTTAAGGATCAGGAAGGAACGCTTGTGGGGTTCAGATTCCCGGCCTATACGGAGGGGATTAATGTTCCCGGATATCATTTTCATTTCTTGAGTAAAGACAGGACCCTGGGCGGGCATGTGCTTGATCTCAGAGCGGAAAGTCCAAACATTCAAATAGATAAAAGCCGCGCTCTTTCTATGGAGCTTCCCGGGAACGAGGAATTCCTGAAATACCATTATGCCGCCGATGCCAAGGAAGCGATCCGCAAGGTTGAGCAGTAGATCCTTTTGCGGGGCTTTTTTTTGACCCATCCTCCGGACAATTTCACAGTAATGCTTTTATTTTTCCCAGCAGGTCCCTCGAATCGGTATACGGCATGATGATGGGCAGCGGAAGGGATTTTTGGGCTTCGATGAACATGTTCTGCGGGCAATAAATGTAAAAATGGACCTTGTCTGCGACCGATCCGTACTTTACTTTTCTATAGACTGATGCCGAGTCCAGGATGGTTGAATCGTCCCAGAACTGGCAGAGGAAAAATTTCGGGGCGAGTATCTCGCATTTTTGGATGGCATCATATTCGTTCAGAAAGATCATGGCGTTATAGCCTTTTTCAGTGAACCATCCCTGGATCTTCTTGGCTACAAACTCCTGCACGCCGTAGATCAGGACGTCTTTGCTTTCCTCGCGGGCTTGAAGCTCGAAGGCCTGCGTGATCTTGCTTACGAGGACCTCGATTTCGAGGGGCTTGCTGAAAAAAGTGATCAGTTTGGATTGCGGGAAAAGCTCTGCCATGTTTTTACGAGCTGAAATTACGAATATCGGAATATGCTTGGCGTGCGGGTCAGTTTGAAGCCTGTCGAATACCTGATAGCCCGCGAGACCCGGCATGATGACATCGAGGAGGATCAAATCCGGTTTTTCCTCGAGGGCTTTGGCTAAGGCCTCGGTTCCGTTGAAGGCGGTAATAACCTCGAAACCCTGTATCTCCATGGCGAGTTTAATGATCTCAACCAGGTGCAGTTCATCATCTGCAATAAGTATTTTTTTAGCCATGAGATTCTTTCGCTGCCGTTTTTAAACACAACGTTGCTGGAATGGTGCGCGCGATTTGTTGTACGTGAACTGCCTGGGAATATAACGGTTCTTTTTAAAAATTTCTTGAATATTCTTGAATTTTTATAGGGCGTTCGTGAAAATAAATACAAAACGGTGCTGGCCGAAAGTGAAGGCTCTTATTATAATAACAACTCAGATTTCTGTTTTTTTATCATGGTGATCTGTGCGGACTCAATTTCCTTCGGAAATTGAATAGTATTGGGACCGCCTTTCATGAACTATTTTCCCCCATCAGGAGGAATCTATGACGTCCAAGTCCTTGTTTTCTTTTGATGAAAAGCGACTTGGGCAGACTTGATTTTTAATTAATCTTAAAGGAGGAGAATTATGACGACTGCGTTTAATATTGTGGTTTGCGGGAGTTTGGTGCCGGATCCGCTTCAGACGCTTGAGCCGATCCAGGGGCCGACCGGGCCTGGTTTGAAAAATGAAATGATGTTGCCTTCGGTGCTTGATCCGTGGGCCGGTCATTCTCTTTTCGAAGCAGCCAATCTCGCGAAGCAGCATCCCGGAAGCAAAGTGACGCTCCTGAGCCTCGGACCCAAAGCCAAGCTGCAGCAGCTCATGATGATCATCGCTCAGAAGGTGCCCTTCGAGCTTGTGTGTCTTGACGGTTCCGCGAGCGGATTCATGGATTCCCGGGAAGTTGCAACGGCGCTGGCCGGGGCGATCGAGAAGATCCCTGGACTTGATAAGACGAAGCTCCTCGTGTTCGGCGGTTGTTCCTCCGCGTCACGGGATGCGGGGACCACGATGCAGATGATCGCCGAGCAGTTGGGGATCACGGATGTGTTTCTCGCGGTGGATGAGCTGAAAGTCCAGGCCGATGGTTCTTTCCGGCTTCTGGAGCGTATCGAAGGCGGGCAATATCAGGTTTCTACCTGTACCGGAGCTCCCGTCGTGATCGGCTGGGCGACGGGAAATCTTCCCGAGCCCCCGAACAATCCTCAGGTGGGTATGGCGAACATGCGCACGATTATGCCGTCCCTGCAGAAGGCTCAGCCGGCCGCACTCAAAACCGACGCCATTAAGTTTGCAAGCGTTCAACTTCCCGGTCAGCAGCGCCAGACCCGTATTGTCAAGGATACGCCGGTGGAAGATATTGCCAAAGAAATCGTAACCTGGATAAAGGGCTAACCCATGGAAAAAATACTGTTTTTAGCTCATACGGATTCACATGGTCAGCTTCCCAAAGTCGCCCTTGAAACTTTGAGCGCGGCGCTACAGGTCAAGCAAGGGCTCGCGGGTTCTACGCTCATGGTGGGACTTGTGGGGGAGAATGTCCAGGCTGCCGCGGATCAGATCGCGGTGTGCGGTGCGGCCAAGATCCTCATCGTGAGCGGTGCTGATTTCGGGATGTCGCGTTATGCCACCGACGTCAAAGCGGCTGCAGCACTCGGGACCTCCGCGGGCGCGACGATCATTATCGCGCCGGCTACTTCACGCTTTTCCAGGGCGCTTCCGGGAGCCGCGTTCCGGTTGAAAGCCACGATCGATACTCATGTAAGCGGTATTCAATTCACCGATGGTACGCTCCAGATCCAACGCTGGTACTACCGTCAGCGTATGATGGCGACTTTGACCCGAGTTGCCCGGCCCTGGATCATTGCGATCGATTCAGGAGTATTCCAGCCGTGGCAAGGCGCCAAAGGTTCAGCAACGGTCGAGGCTGTTTCGGTTGCTGTGACAGATCAGGAGACGCGCACCAAGATGACCGGGATTGAAGCTCCTTCCGCGGACGCTCAGACCATCCGTCCGGAAGCTCAGGTGTTGCTTGTGGCTGGCGCGGGCTGGACCAAGAAACAAATGGATGGCCAGATCCACGCCAAGGAAGCCGAAAAGCATATTCTGGATTTCTTGAAGCTCGCCAAGGCTTCACTCGGAAGCAGCAAGTCGCTCGTGGATCAGGGATCGGAAGGGGAAGCCGTTCTGACCTGCATGAGTCATTTGAACCAGGTTGGGCAGACCGGTTCGACGCCGCGTCATCCGAAGGGGCTTTCCACCTGCTGTCACGGTGAAGAGCCGCACGTGGTCGGCTGGCGTTTCATCAATGAACGTCGCGCGATCAATACGGATGCGAGTTGCGGGTGGGCGCAAGGTAAAGCCGATGTGCTGTATGTTGCGGATGCTTTTGCCGTTATGGCCAAGGTGAACGAGCTGCTTGCCAAGGGTTGATTTGCCGGATCTCGCTGCGTTTTTTAAGACTTTTTCCGGAGAGGCGGAAAAGATAACCCGTATTTGAGGAAGCGTTTATGTTGAGTTAATTTTTGAAAGGAAGTGACGATATTTAACAGTGTCATAAAAATAAAAAGGGGAGGTTCATATGTTCAGGAAGCTCGTAAGTCTGGTGATCGTGGCGGCCATGTTCATGGCTGTGACCGGCGTTTCTTATGCCGAGGAAAAAAGTGCGGATAAAAGTTTGACCCGCGGGTCGGCGTCATTATTGTTGCCGGGTTGGGGGCAGTATCTCAATAACGAGATGGACACGAAGAGCGGTAAGCTTAAGACCGGCGCCATGATCGTGCTCGAGATCGGCGGCATCGTGACGACGATCCTGCTTGGTACGCTCGTGGGTTATCCTCAGATCTGGATCGGTATCGGGATTCTCATGTTCAACCATCTCTGGAGCGCAACGGATGCTTATCTGAAAGTGCCGGTGGGTCCTGAAGTGGCGATGAAAGGTGACGGGGTCGCCCGTTAATTCTTTGGAAAAGTCTCTTTTTAAAAAAGGCAGGCCATGGAAATTCTGCGGCCTGCTTTTTTTATGTTTTCTTTCCTCAGGATTCTCTCTGTCCTCCTCCAAATCCGAAGGACGCTCTTTCCCTCTTCCCGGGAATTTTGAGGAAGTCTGGAATGCCACTCTCGCGACGCTCGAAGCCGAGAAGATCCCTTTGGCGGTGACCGACAAAGCACACGGTTATATTCAATCCGCGACGTTCCCGCTATATAAGAAAGAATACAAACAATGGGCAAAGGCTCCGACAATTTCCTCAACCGGATTTTGCGCGCTTGAGATCGGTCTCGTGGAAAAAGATTCGACAATGACCGTGGTGGGGATTCGAGCCTTTTTCAAAAGGAAAACAGGATTGTCATCTCGCGGATTAAGATCCCGTGACAAATCCCGTGGGAGGTTCGAGGGGCTCCTGAGCCGTAATATCAATGACCGGCTTGTGGAAAAAAAATTTCCGGCGATCAAGAGCGTCGTGCTGGGCTGTGACCTTCATTTCGATGACGCGACCGCGCATTATTTTATAGCGGGATCTGATCCTTCGACTCTCGCCTATGAGCAGGGGCTGCGTAATGGTGACGTGATCCTCAAGATCGACGGCAAGGATGTGACGCCCGGCAATCTTTTTGGTTTTTTTCTGAATATCCCAGGCGAAAAACTTCTTAAATTCACGATCGGTCGGAAGGATGGCGAGGTTGCCATTCCCGTTATTGTTTTTTATCTGAGTCCCGATGCACCGCGTCTGGGGTTCCGTGCCGAACGTGATCCCGAAACGCTGAAGTTCAAGATCACCACTGTTCGTTCCGGGTCTCCGGCTGAGGCTGAGGGATTGTTGCCGGGGGATATTTTGCTCAAGCAGAACGATAGAGTACTCGATAGCTGGAAGAATTATTACCGGGTCATTCTTCTCCAAACCGAAGGGGCGCCGCAAACTTTTCAGATCGAGCGGCGCATGAAGATCCTGGAGAAGAAGATCATCCCAGAGGGACGTCCCGCGCCTTTATGAAGAACCCCTATCTCGCTTTTTTTTATTCTCTAGCGGTACCCGGTATCGGGCAGCTTTACCTTGGGGAACGCGCCAAAGGTTGGGCCCTTCTTTCGATGACCGGCGGTATTGTGGTGAGTCTTGTTGTTTCCCACACGCTGATTGCCTGGATCATGATGGGCGGGATCTACCTGGCAGTGATGATCCCCTCAGCGGTGGACGCCTTTCAGACTGCATCCGGCCGTCCGCGCATGTTTAACGGAGATTCCAAACCGTACGTGATCGTGATGCTCCTTATGGTAGGCCCCTTTGCGATCCCTCTCCTATGGCCTAAGCATTACCCATATCTTTTGCTTGAGAGGGCTTGTTAAATATTTTCCATGTCGCTGTGATATCCGTCAGCCGCCACATACCGCGCCATAGGCAGGTACTACCGGGATCG
>Ga0114951_10000582_pt1 | contig 48963 bp, 37 predicted proteins | sample AM7aDNAmetaG_FD_88677 | JGI IMG/M metagenome (GOLD analysis project Ga0114951, IMG submission 88677) | Freshwater microbial communities from Finland to study Microbial Dark Matter (Phase II) - AM7a DNA metaG | ecosystem: Environmental > Aquatic > Freshwater > Lake | place: Finland: Lake Alinen...
CCTGACGGAGATCGGGGGCAAGAAGGTGTTGTGCTACAAGTCGGAGCTGCACATGAGCCAGGACGGCCCGAAGCTGCCGGTGCGGTTGTTGTGGAAACAGTTGATCGCCGAGACGCAGCCGAAAATGGTGATCACCACGGGCACGGCGGGCGGCATCGGCGGCGGGGATAGGTCTTGCCGGACATGACGGTCTTCCGAGTATCACAAAGCGCGGGTGGTGGTCAAGCGCGGGCGACGTGTCGGGGAAAATCGTTGACGTGGCGGCGGCGAGGGTTTATGGTGCGCGCCGTGATGAACGCCTTGCAACTTACCGGCTTGGGGCTGCTGCTACTGCGGCGGCGGTCGGTGGGTTGTGTCTCGGCGTAGCACAGAGACCATTTCGATCAACCCATCGGCCGCGAGGCCGGTGGGTTTTTTTATTGCGTGACAACAGGAACCGAAAAGTTGAAAGCTGGGAATTGACGGCAAGAAAGGCTGGTTAAGAACATGTCAGACAAAGTTTATATCTTCGACACGACGCTCCGCGACGGCGAGCAGTGCCCCGGCGCGTCCATGAACCTCCGCCAAAAGATGGAAATCGCCCGCCAGCTCGCCCGGCTGCGCGTGGACATCATCGAGGCGGGGTTCCCCATCATCAGCGATGGCGACTTCGAGAGCGTCAGCCGCATCAGCGCCGAAATCGCCGGCGCGTCGCCCGGCGGCAAAGGCCCCGTCGTCTGCGGCCTCGCCCGCTGCGTGCCGAAGGACATCGAAGCCGCCGGCAAAGCCGTCAAGGCCGCCGGCAAGCTCGGCCGCATCCATGTCTTTCTCGCCACCTCGCCGATCCACCGCGAGTTCAAGTTCGGCAAGGCGCAGTCGGAAATCCTCCGCCTTGCCGTCGAGGGTGTGAAACGCGCCCGCCAGCTCTGCGCCAACATCGAGTTCTCGCCGGAGGACGCCGCGCGAACCGAGTTGAACTTCCTCACCGACGTCACGCTCGCCGTCATCGAAGCCGGCGCGACGACCGTGAACATCCCCGACACCGTCGGCTACGCGATGCCGGAGCAATTCGGCGCGGTCATCCGCCACCTGACCGAGCGTGTTGGCAACCGCGCCATCATCAGCGTGCATTGCCATAACGATCTCGGCCTCGGCGTCGCCAACAGCCTCGCCGGCGTGGCCAACGGCGCCCGGCAGATCGAGTGCACCATCAACGGCATCGGCGAGCGCGCCGGCAACGCCAGCCTCGAAGAAGCCGTCATGGCCATCAAGACGCGCAGCGATTACTTCAAGGACGTGCGCACCGACATTGACACGCGCGAGATTGTCAAGACCTCGAAGCTTGTCAGCCGCCACACCAGCTTCATCGTCCAGCGCAACAAAGCCATCGTCGGCGAAAACGCCTTCGCGCACTCCGCCGGCATCCACCAGGACGGCATCCTCAAAAAGCGCGAGACCTACGAGATCATGGACCCGCAGTCCATCGGCTGGGGCGAGACGGAGTTGCCGCTCACCAAGCACAGCGGCCGCAACGCGCTCTCCCGCCGGCTCCAGCATCTCGGATGCAAACTCAGCGACGAGGAGATCAACCGCGTCTTCGTCGGGTTCAAAAAGATCGGCGACGCGAAGAAATTCGTTTACGACGACGATCTCATCGCGCTCGTTGACAGCGAGGCGAGCGTCGTGCGCGAAACCTACGTGCTGGATCACATCAGCTTCGTCGGCGGCACCAACGCCGTGCCGATGGCGGCCGTCAAACTCCGCAAGGGCAAGGAAGTGCTTCTGAAAGGCAGCACCGGCGACGGTCCCGTGGACGCCGTGCTCAAGGCGATTGACCTCATCACCAGCAAGCGCGGCAAGCTGCTCGACTACCAGCTTCGCGCCACCACCAGCGGCAAGGACGCCGTTGGCGAAGTCACGCTGAAGGCAAGCTTCAGCGGCGGTGAGCCGCTGATCGGCCGCGGCGCAAGCACCGACGTCGTGGAAGCCAGTGCCAAGGCGTATCTGAATGCCATCAATCGCGCCCTGACCGCCAGCAAGCGGGTCAAGCCCGTGCGCGGCGTGTAAAGCGCGACGACGCGATTGAACGCTGCCCGCTTCACTCTGTGAACCTCCATTCGCAACGCGAGGCCATAGCTGGGAGCGGCGACGTCCACGTCGCCGTCGCTGTCATGACCCGACCGCGCTGCGGCGACGTGGACGTCGCCGCTCCCAGCCAAGCTCATGCGCGGCGCGATGGCGTGTGAGGCGTCACAGCGTCCGCTGGAACCACGCGACGGTGGCTTCGATCACGCGCGCTTCGAGCGCGACGTTGGCGTAGGTGTGGTCGGCGAAGGGGACGATGAACTTCTCGACGCGCCGGCCCGGCGTCGCACGCGCAGCGGCCTCGAACACATCCGCCTGCGCCACCGGCACGGTTTCATCGGCGGTGCCGTGCGCGATGAAGACCGGGCACTGTGATCGCGCCAGATCGTCGGCGGGGCGCATCGTTTCGAACTCCTTGACGAACGCGGCACTGACCTTGTTGCCCATCCGGTCCGCCCAGCCGTGTTTCGCCAGATGCTCCACGCTCTCGGGCGAGCCGACAACGCTCAGCACCTCCGGGCCGTTGGCCACCGCGGACCAGAGCGTCAGCGAGCGCACCCGCGGCTCGCCCGCCGCGAGATGGCACGCCACCGCGCCGCCCATGGAAAGCCCGATCACGCCCACGCGGCCCGCGTCCACGCCCGGCTGGCGCAGCAGCGTGTCGAACGCCACGCGCGCGTCGTGCCGCCAACCGTTGACGGTGGCCTGTTCAAACTCGCCGCCGCTGTCGCCGCTGCCGCGAAAATCGAACCGCATCGCGATGAAACCGGCGCGCGCCAGAGCGCGGGCGGTTTTCACGAACACCCGGTGCGCCTCCATTTTCTGGCCGGTGAAGCCGTGGAGGAAGAGGACGGCCGGATTTTGGATTTTGGATTTTGGATTTTGGATTGCTGGCGGCGGCTCCGGCCGGTGCAGCATGCCGACCAGTTGAAAACCATCACTGTCGAAAACAAAAGGTGTTTCCATTTTTTAAAATCTTCGAATCACGAATTACCAATCACCAATTACGACTCACGAACACGAAGTCGCGAGACATAATGAAGCTGTGTTTGACGTGATTGTCCAATCGCGGCGGCGCAAGTCAACGGCAATCACGGCGCGGGCGGGCTTGCTTTCAGCGGACGGTTCCGGTATGAGCGCCGCCGTTCGACCATGATTCTCAAAACCGACCCGACCTCGACCGAACCGACGCCCGCGGTAACGCGCGCGGCGGCGGTCCTGCGCGCCGGCGGGTTGGTGGCGTTCCCAACCGAGACGGTCTATGGCCTCGGCGCGGTGGCGACCGACGCGCGGGCCGTGGCGCGCATCTTCGAGGCGAAGGACCGGCCGCACTTCGACCCGCTCATCATCCACCTCGGTTCGGCGGACTGGCTGGATCGCTGCGTCGCGTCCGTGCCGCCGGAAGCGGGACGGCTGGCGGAACGGTTTTGGCCCGGCCCGCTGACAATGGTACTGCCGAAACGCGAGAATATTCCCGACATCGTCACGTCAGGCCTGCCGACCGTGGCAGTGCGGATGCCGGCGCATCCGGTGGCGCGCGCGCTCATCCACGCGACCGGCGCTCCGGTGGCCGCGCCCAGCGCAAACCGTTTCGGTCAACTCAGCCCGACCACGGCGCAAGCGGTGGAGGAGGAACTTGGCCAGCGGGTGGATCTGATTCTCGACGGCGGTCCGACGCAACACGGGATTGAGTCAACGATCATCGCGCTCGGTGAAACCGGTCCGCGATTGCTGCGGCCGGGACCGGTCACGCTGGAGGAACTGCGCGAATGCCTCGGCCGCGAAGTGATTGTGGCCACCGGACCGAGCGCGACGCCCGAATCGCCGGGCATGCTGCTCCGCCACTACGCGCCGCGCACGCCGCTGCGAATCCTCGATTCATCGACCGCCGCCACGACGACGCGAGACCGTCGCGTTGGACTGCTGGCGTTTCGTGCTGCGCCGGCGTCGCGCGATTTTGCCGTCGTCGAAACGCTGAGCGCCACCGGCGATCTGCGCGAGGCGGCGGCGAATCTGTTTGCCGCGTTGCGCCGGCTTGACGCTGCCGGCGTGGACGAGATCATCGCCGAGCCGGTTCCCGAAACCGGCCTCGGCCGCGCCATCATGGACCGCCTGCGCAAAGCCGCCGCTCCGCGCGCGTGAGGCCCCGTCAATTGAGATAGACGGCGGGCGGCTGCGCCGCTACAAGAATTGCGTCGATGGACTTTCCTCTCTGGATTTGGGCTGTCTTCATCGCCAGCGTGCTGGCGCTGCTGGCGCTGGACCTTGGCGTGTTTCACCGCAAGGCGCACGCCGTGTCGCTGCGCGAGGCGGCGGTCTGGACGGCGGTGTGGGTGACGCTGTCGGTGCTGTTTGGCGGTTGGGTCTGGTGGCGTGGCGGCGCGGAACCCGGCCTCCAGTTTTTCACCGGCTATGCCGTCGAGTATTCGCTGAGCGTGGACAACATTTTCGTCTTCGTGCTGCTCTTCAACTACTTTGCCGTGCCGGCGGAGTATCAACATCGCGTGTTGTTCTGGGGCATCCTGGCGGCGCTGGTGATGCGCGGTGTGTTCATCGCTCTGGGCGTGGTGATCATCGAACGGTTCGCCTGGGTGTTGTATGGGTTCGGCGTGTTTCTGGTGTTCACCGGCGTGCGGATGTTTCGCCACAAAAGCATCGAGGTCCATCCTGAACAAAATCCCGCGGTGAAACTTTGCCGGCGCTGGCTGCCATTCACGCCGGGCTGGGTCGGCCCGAAGTTCTTTGCGCGGCAGGACGGGCGGCTGATGGCGACGCCGCTGTTCCTGGTGTTCGTGGTGGTGAACGTCACCGACGTGGTCTTCGCCACGGACTCGATCCCGGCGGTGTTCGCGATCACGTTGAACCCGTTCCTCATCTTCACCTCGAACATCTGCGCGGTGATGGGCCTGCGCTCGCTTTACTTCCTGCTGGCCGGCGCGATGAACCTGTTCGTCTATCTGCAACAGGCTCTGGCGGTGATCCTCACCTATGTCGGCGTGAAGATGCTGGTGGTGCGCTGGCTCCACATTCCAACGCCGGTTTCGCTCGGCTTCATCGCCGCCGTTTTGGCGGTGGCCATGGTGGCCTCCCTGGCCGCCCGCCGCAGCGAAAACTAGATGCCTTTAGTTCACCCTCCGGACACTTTGGCCATAGCGGCCATTGTTGACGCACGTCAATGCGCTTCCGCGGGACATAGGCTAGGGTGTGGCCACAGTATGAAGCGAAAGATCATCGAGATAGACGACCGGAAATGCAACGGCTGCGGCCTGTGCATCCCCGCGTGCCCCGAGGGCGCGATCCAGCTTATTGACGGCAAGGCGCGGCTCATCAGCGACTTATGCTGCGACGGGCTGGGCGCTTGTCTCGGCCATTGTCCCGAAGGCGCCATCGCCATCGAGGAACGCGAGGCGGCGCCCTACGACGAGCGGCAGGTCATGGCCAACATCGTCAAGCAAGGCCCGAACGTGATTCGCGCGCACCTGAAACACCTGCGCGACCACAGTCAGGACGCTTTTTTGGCGCAGGCCGTCGCGATGCTCGAAGAAAACGGCATCCCGAACCCGCTTCAGCAGGAGAACCAACCCATGTCACACACGGAACCCGTCACCCTCCACGCGTCGCACTCCCCTGCCCACGCCGGCTGCCCCGGCGCGCGCTCGGTGGCGTTCGACGCCCCGCCCGCGGCCGGCGGCAACGAAACCGGCCGGCGCCCATCGCAACTCACCCACTGGCCGATCCAGTTGCACCTCCTGTCGCCCGCCGCGCCGCAATACCAAGGCAAGGACCTGTTGCTCGCGGCCGATTGCGTGGCCTTCACGGTCGGCGATTTTCACAAAGACCACCTGAAAGGCCGCTCCCTCGCCATTGCCTGCCCCAAGCTCGACGAGGGACAGGAAATCTACATCGAAAAACTTTGCGCGCTGATAGACACCGCGAAGATCAACACGCTGACCGTGATGATCATGCAGGTGCCGTGCTGCATGGGTCTGCTGAAGCTCGCCCAAACCGCCGCCGCCCAGGCCAAGCGCAAGGTGCCGATCAAGTGCATCGTCGTCAGCCTCCGCGGCGAGATTTTGCAGGAGGAATGGGTTTAGCTGAGCACGACCGGCAACCAGCCGGCGTTTATGAAGCTCGGCTGAGCTTCTCAATGGCGGTATTGGCGGTGAAGCCCATCGGAATTGCTCAACCGTTTGCAACCTGATATGATAACAAATGAATGCTACCGCGCGAAACATCCATCGGTTTGCTGCTTGCACATGTCCACGATGAATTCGGTCCCGACTGTTGGCTTGCACCGGCCACGGGTCATGCCGAGAAAACTCAAGCTTTGTGTCAGCTATTAAAAGACGCCGTTTTAGATCTTTGTAGAATGAGTGAAAAGCTCCTGCGAATTCAGGTGACGAACCAACTGGATATTTCCGCCAGCTACTTCCCTAAACCCGGCTCGTTAATATGCTCCGCGCTTTTAGCTAAACCTGGTATTGAACATCCTAAGCTTTGCTTGGAAGCGACATTGGTAGGCTTTGGGTGGCACGGTCCAGAGTCGATTCAATTGGAGTTGAACATCGGTTACGAGCACACAAAGACCTATCGATGGCTGGTTGCGAACTGGAGACGACCCCTCTCGCTGATGTTACAGCCATTGGGTTTGGAGATTTGGGACAATGGTGTTCCCTTTGCCGCACAAGGTGCTGTGAAACCGGAATACCGTGGAAAAGATGTGCTGCGTCGTACCGAGAATTATCTAGATCGTAGCGAAGGCGATGATAATCAAACCTTCTCTTTTCAAACCAATATTTACCGTGACACTTCGGAACAACATGCAGCATTGGTGATGGCCGTTTTCTTGGCCGTGTACGACTCACTGGTGCTGATGCTCTCCAAGCGCGCGAAACCCGATCACCTTTTGAAGCATTTTCTTAATCTGCGCCCTCACTTACCGCGAATTTCTTTTCGCGCAGCTAATGCGTTCCCAGAATTCCTATAGCGGCCGGCGGACTTCGACCAACTTGAGTTCCGTTCAGTCGGATAGGCGCCTATTTCTCCGCTTCCGCAATCTTCGCCGTCAGGTTCTTGATCGCGATACCCTCCTGCGTGAGCGTGTTGCGGTCAGGAAGGGTGACGGTGTTTTTGGTTCGCAGCTATTTCCCTGCGACTGTCGAATTTGCTGCTGCGACATCCGATTGGAGCTGTTTTCGGTATTCCTCCCGGGTCTTGCTCGTCATGTTTGCGCCTATGGGAAAAAAACGGTCGAACTCGCGTTTGAGATCCGGGTTGATGCTTGTATCAAAGAAACAGCCGAATATCTGTGCTCCATAGCGTTTAGCTTCTTGAACGACGCTGATGAAGTCCTCGTCGCCTGTCACAACTATGCCGATGTCGAAGTTGCGGCTAAATGCTTCGACCAGCAGATGGGTAGTTAACGCGATATCAACACGCTTCTCTCTGCCTTTTGACTTGGGAAAGATCACAGGTGTCAGCTGCGCTTCCCGAAGCTTACCCTCGTAGGACTTGAGACCTTCTCCGCTGCCTTGGATCGATGCAAACCAAGAATGGCGGATTGCCCGCGTGCTTCCGAGTTCACCACATGTGTTGTAAATCAAGTCCCGACATAAAGTGATTGCCATGTCGGGAGGCTTTTCGGCCCTAAAGGGAACATCGAGGAACCTGCTGAGTTCGATTAACAGGTTCGACCCGTCGATGAAACTCATCACCTTCAGATCTTCAAACCGTCTGCTCGCGTTGAGATTCATGGGCCTGCCTCCCGGAACTCGTTACGTTCTCGCTACTTCACCGCTTCCGCAATCCTCGCCGGCAGGTCCTTGATCGCGATGCGCTCCTGTTTGAGCGTGTCGCGGTCGCGCAGGGTGACGGTGTCCTTCATCTCGGGGCCTTTTTCGCCGAGCGTGTCGAAGTCAATCGTCACGCAGAACGGCGTGCCGGCCTCGTCCTGGCGGCGGTAGCGGCGGCCGATGGCGCCCGCCTCGTCGTAGAACGAGACGAACTGATCGCGCAACGTGTGGAAGACTTCCTTCGCCTTCTCGACGAGCGCGGGCTTGTTCTTCAGCAGCGGGAAGACGGCGACCTTCACCGGCGCGATGCGCGGGGCGAACCGCATGACCACGCGGCTCTCGAAACCCTGCGGCGGCTGCTTGCCGTGCTCGGCGGGGATCGGCGCGGAACCGGCGCTGTCGCTGGTCGGCGCCCATTCCTCGTAATAGGCGTTGCAAAGCAGCGCCAACGCGATGCGGTCCACGCCGGCCGACGGCTCGACGACATGCGGGATGAATCGCTCCTTGGTCGCGTCGTCGAAATACTCCATGGACTTGCCGCTGTGCGTCTGGTGCTGCGTGAGGTCGAAGTTGCCGCGCGCGGCGATGCCCTCCAGCTCCTGCGAGCCGAACGGGAAATCGAAATACACATCCACGCACGCGCTGGCGTAGTGAGCGAGTTCCTCCTTCTTGTAGATGTAAGGCTTCAGCTTGCTCGCGGGCAGGCCGATGCTCTCATACCACTTCATCCGCTCCTTGACCCAATACTCGTGCCACTGCGCGTCGGTGCCGGGCTTGATGAAGAACTCCAGTTCCATCTGCTCGAACTCGCGCGAGCGGAAGGTGAAGTTGCGCGGGTTGATCTCGTTGCGGAACGCCTTGCCGATCTGCGCGATGCCGAACGGCACCTTTTGCCGCGCGCAGGAGAGGACGTTTTGGAATTGCGCAAAGATGGCCTGGGCCGTTTCGGGCCGCAGGTAGGCGACGTTGGAGGCATCCTCGACCGGGCCGATGAAGGTCTTGAACATCAGGTTGAACGCACGCGGCTCGGTGAGCTGATCGCTGCCGCAGGCGGTGCATTTCGCGCCGGCGGGCAGGCGAAACTGTTTCATGGCGGCGCTGCCGGTTTCGACGGTTTCGAGCTTGAGGCCGAGTTCCTCGCAGAGCTGGTCGGCGCGGAAACGCTTCTTGCACGCCTTGCAGTCCACCATCGGGTCGGTGAACGAATCCACGTGGCCGCTCGCCTTCCAGATCGCCGGGTGCATGATGATGGTGGCTTCGAGGCCGACGACGTCGTCGCGCTTCTGGACCACGTCGCGCCACCAAGCGTCCTTGATGTTGCGCTTCAGCTCGCAGCCGAGGGGACCGTAGTCCCAAAAACCGTTGATGCCGCCGTAGATTTCCGAGGACTGGAAAATGAAACCGCGCCGCTTGCAAAGCGCGACGATTTTCTCCATCAAGGCGTTCGCGCCCTTTTCCGCAGCTTTTTCAGGTGATTTATTGTCAGCCATAAGGCCGCGGACTATGGCGGAAAAACGGCGCGGAGTCTAGAGCGGAGAGTGAGGGCGCGGTTTGAAGCGTTGTTCAGCGCGTGCACGTTCTGAATGTGGGAGGGGCCTCAGTGCCCCGACCGCACACGGGCTGGCCGTTGACTTCTCCGCAGCTATCGGGGAACTGAGCCGTATTCACGCAGTCGCCGCAGCCCCTCACCCTTGCCCTCTCCCCATCGGATGGGGAGAGGGAATCGTTTTCCCCTGTTGCAAGCGCGGACACTATTCGACAAGCCGCACGGCCGCGAGCGAAACGCCTCCCTCTCCCCGTCAAACGGGGAGAGGGCCGGGGTGAGGGGCTGTTTCAACTAAATGGTCACGGCACTGAGGCCCCTCCCACATTCCCGGTGAATCCAAACGCAACCGACACTTCGAATCGGACCCGGCGTGAGGGCACAGCGGCTATTGTTCGCCGAGCAGCCGCTTCATCGTCGGCTCTATCGCGCCCGCCCAGATCGCGTAACCTTTTTCGGTCGGATGGAGGAAGTCCGCCATCACATCGCGCGAAATGGTGCCGTCGCGAGCCATGAGATTTGAGCCGATGTCGAGGAAGTTGATGCCGTTGTCGAAACCGAGCAGGGCGAGGAGTTTGTTCACCTCGCCGATCTTGGCGCGCATGGCGTCGGGTTTCTCGCCGCGCGGCATGATGCCCATCAGAATGATGCTCGTCCGCGGCGAACGCGCGTGGATTTCGTCGCAGATGGCGCGCATGCCGGCGGCGATTTCGTCGGGCTTGTTGACGCTCAGGTTGTTGGTGCCGATGTGGACGACGGCGACCTTCGGCGACGCACCGTCGAGCTCGCCGTGCTGCAAGCGCCAGAGGACGTTTTCCGTGCGGTCCCAGCCGAAGCCGAGGTCAAGGGCATTGCGCGATCCGTAGTATTTCTTCCAAATATTCTCGCCGGCCTTGCGCCAGTCGATGGGCTCGCCGCCGAAGAAGTGCGTGATGGAATCGCCGATGAAAACAATCTGCGGCTTGCGCTCGCGGACGAGCGCGCAGACGGCGGCGTGGCGTTTGGCCCAATCGTAGCCCGGCCAGTCGCGGTCCTGCGTGACCGGCAAGACGGTGCTCGGCGGGCGCGGGCCGGCAACGACCGCGTCGAACGTCGCCTCGGCCAGGTCGCTTTGTTGCTTGCGGTCCTCGCTGAACGCGCGGGCCTTCACCGTGCCGCCGTGCGGCAACTCGATGGGCGCGAGATACGGTCCCGCCTTCGGGGTCGGATCGGAGCCGTCGAGCGAGTAGCGGATGTGCGCGCCCGGCGTGGCGCAGGTGAGGGTGACAACGCCGCCCACGTTGTGACGAAACTCCGGCTTGGCGATGGGCGCGGCGGTTTGCGCCGGAGAGAGCGGCGCGCCAAGGAGCCAAAGCGCCGCAAGGAAGAGGAGCGTCGGTTTCATAACCGCCTATTAAAACCACAAACGCCGCCGGTTTTCACCGCAAAAAAAGAAAGGCCGGGACGAATCCTTTCAAGGGCGGTCGCGCGTTTCCTCCAGGGGATTGGCAATTCTGTTTTCGCACGACATGCTGCCAACGGTTGCGTCCCTGACGCGGTGTTTGCGAGTGTTTGAGGTTTCGGGCGCCGATGCGGCCAAGTGGCTTTCTGCAGGTCCAAATGGATCAAAATCGGCGAGGCGAAACAAAATCCTTCACGGTTGCGGGTTGCCTCCGGACACCGCTCAAGCGTGCAGCACTTGCTCGGCGATTCCTCGGGTTTCTGAGCTATTCAATGGCTTGCTTATCCATGCGCTGGCTCCCGCCAATTCCGTCATGACATCCACATTCTCGCTCACGGGATAACAACTCATCAAGACGACCTTCAGTTTCGGTTGCAGCTTGCGCATCTTCTGCGCGACTTCCGCGCCGTTCATTTCCGCCAGAAAATAATCCACAAACGCCAGGTCAAACTCGTGTTCCGCGGCCAGTTGCAACGCCTGATGCCCGCTAACGGCATAAGTCACGGCATAATGGGACGGCGGTAGATAGCGTTGGAAGAGATCAAAGACATCGGCTTCGTCGTCCACAACAAAGACTTTCGGCAACGGGACAACTTGCGGGGTTTGCGGTTCAGTTTCAACGGGTGTTTTCACGGTTGTTTCACGCGGCGGTTCGCCAGATCTGCTCCGACGTGTGTGTTTGCGGCTTCGGTGTTGGCTATGATCTTCGCCCGCTGCGGGTGATTGCAGAAACAACGGGTGCCAACTGAAAAGACGTAGCGACAACTATCGGGGTTGTCCACCACGCAGTCAGGGAGGTCCTCAGATAGGATTCTTGCCCGGCAGATTGTTGGATCTGGCAGGACTCGTTCCCGGGCAGAGCCGGTTCCGCTATCGCACTTCAATGGAGCCTCGGTACTCATTTTTTCTCGCTTCTAACAATGCGAACTCGGCATGCGATATTCTCTGCCAAGAGTCGCGTCACCTAACCTCTCTCAGTCAAGAACCTTGTGGCCAGGTGCCGGATTTGTCATGTCAGGAGACTGAGCGTGAACAGTCAGAGTTTTCCTGACATAGCGGCCGGCGCCGTGTTACAAGGTGCGGCGGGCAGACTTTGGTTGCTGAAAAGCAAAACCGGCACGGGAGCAACCCGTGCCGGTTTTTGTTTTTTAGAAACGCTTTGCACAGGCCGGGACGAATCCCGGCCTTTCCGTTTTGCGAAGCGGGTTTTACTTCATCAGCTCGGCGAGCTTCGGCCCGATGGCGTCGGCCCAGATTTGGTAGCCCTTGGCCGTCAGGTGCAGGAAGTCCGGCATGATTTCCTTGTCAATCGGCCCCTCGCCCGGCACGAATTTCTTGCCGATGTCGAGGAAGAAGACGTGCTTGCCGTCGGCGAGCTTGCAGATGATGGCATTGATTTGTTTGATCTTCTCGTAAGCAGCGCCGAGTTTTCCATCCGGCTTGCTGCCGCGCGGAAAAATCGCGAGCAACAGAATCTTCGCCTGCGGCTGCTTGGCGCGGCAGGTCTCCACGATCTTCGTGACGCCCTTGGCGATCTCTTCGACCGGATCGCCGCCGGTGTTGTTGGTGCCGATCATGATGACGAACGCCTTCGGCTTGATGCCTTCAAGTTCGCCGTTCTCAATGCGCCAGAGCACGTGCTGCGTGCGGTCGCCGCCGATACCGAAGTTGGCGGGATGATATTTGCCGAACGCTTGGGGCCAGACTTCCTTTCCATTGCCGCCCCAGCCCGCGGTGATGGAGTCGCCGAGAAACACGAGCTTGGCTTCGCCCTCCTTGGCGATCTTCAGGAAGTTCTCATGCGACTTCATGAAGCCTGCCTGCGGCTGGCCGGTCTTGGGGTCCATCTTCGGCGCGGCCACGTCCGGCGGCTGCGGCGGCAATTTGATGGCGGGCGCCGCTGTTTGGTCTGCGGGTTTGTCGGCGGCGTGGAGGGAGGTCATGCCGCATAGCGCGGCGAGTGTAATGGCGGTGAGGAATCGTTTCATTGGATTGGCTTGGTTGTTTCCTTGGTTTGTTCGTTGATTGCAAACAGCGTCGCGTTTTATAGACACCCGCCGCGGCAAACTCAACAGTTCATTGCGCGGCGACCACTCAGCTTCCCAGCCCTGATTTGCGCAGCCACTCCGCCGCCTCGGTCCATTTCACCTCGTGCGGCAGGCGCCGGCTTTTCGCCGCCAGCGCCGCCACCGTGCCCGCCGCCTCGCCCATTGCCACCGCGTCGCCCGTGACGCGGTAGCTGGCGTGCGCGATGAAATCGCCGCTGATGCATCGCCCGGCCATCATCAGGCCGTCCACGTCCTTCGCGATGAGCGCGCGCAGCGGAATGTCGTAGGGCTTCGTCTTGAAACCGCCGTGCGAAATCGTTTCCGTCTTGTTCTGCTCGCGGCTGGCGGCGTGGATGTCCGCGCCGAACGTGACCCGCGCCACCGCGTCGGCATGGCGCGCGCCGGCGATCAAGTCGTCGCGCGTCACGGTGTAGCGGCCGTGAATGCGCCGGCCGTCGCGCACACCAATCTGCTCCGCCGTCGCCACGACCTGCATGCCTTCCCATACGCCGCCGAGCGCCCGCAGCCCGCGCACGATGCGCTGCACCTCCGCCCGCGCCCGGATCGTGGCCTCGCTCACCGCCGCCGCGTCGAACGGCTTGATGTTGTATTCGTGGTTGATCATCACCATCACGAGATTGTCGCGCACGTGGAACAGCGTCGGATGGCCGTAGGACGGATCGAATCCCGCGCGCTTGATCTCGCGCTTGAAACCTTCCACCGCTTCCAGGTGCTGTTTGAAGTTTTCCGTCCCATGCGTTGGCTGCTCGTCGGGGTAAAACGACATGAACCCGCCCAACGCCGCCGCGTCGCGCACCACGGCCAGCGCGTTAAGCGTCATCGGCTGGCACGGGCAGTCGCGCCCCTGGCCGATGTCCCAGCCGCAGCCGGCCTGCGCGCCGAGATCGCCGTCGCCCGTCGCATCAACAAACACCGGCGCGCGCCACGCTTCGCGGCCGGATTTGGATTCGGTCACGATGGTGGTGAGACGCTGGCCGTTGCGATAGGCGGCCACGACCGGCGAGAACAACAACGTCTTCACACCGGCGGCCCCGCACATCTCTTCCAGCAACAGTTTCATCGTCTCTGGATCATAGACGAACCGGCCGGGATTTTTCTGTCGGCGGGCGTCGCGTTCGTCGAGCTTCCGTTTCAGCTCGGCGGTCAGGCCGGGTTTGTCGAAATCAAAAATATAAGTCAGCAGTCCCGCCGTCCAGACGCCGCCAAGACAGCCGTGCACCTCGAAAAGACGCGTCCGCGCGCCGGCCCGCGCCGCGGTCAACGCCGCCGCAACGCCCGCCGGCCCGCCGCCGCAAACGATCACGTCGGCGTCATCGCACAGCGGCAGCTCGCGCGCTGGTTCGGAAAACCGGTTGGCCGCGGTCGCCGGCGAATCCGCGCCGCGCAAAACCTGCGCCGCGCCGCCCGCGCCCGCCAGCGCCGCGCAAAGAAACGAGCGCCGGTTCAGCGGCAAGGCCTGTGGAAGTTCTCTTCGTGTGGAGGCTGGTTTCATCGTGATTGTTCCGTTGTGGCTGGCCTTGTTTTACCTCCCGACCGGCTGCGGCGCGGCGGTTTCTTCCATCATGTCGTAGGGCAACTGCCAGACGTGTTCGCCGGTCGAGTCGCAAAAGTAGAGGCGCGATTCGGATAGCTTGTTGGGATTGCCATCGGCCCAGAACGCGTAGAACGGATCGTGCGCGTTGCGCGGCCGGCGGGCGTAGTTGTGATTCAGCGGGCTGTCGCGCGTGATCTGCTTCTTCATCGTCCACGTCTTGCCGGCGTCGCCGCTCGTCCAGAGGCACATCTCGCCGCCGCCGCCGTAGGGTTGCGGGCCGGGCAGCGTCGGGGCGATGACGCGCCATTCGTCGCCGGCGACCCAGAGGCTGCCCATGTCGTAGTTGTGGTCGGTCTTCGCGATGACGCTCGTCTGCCACGCGCGGCCGTCCCATCGCGTCAGGCAAAACTCGCGCGGATCGTTCTCGGGACCCGGCGCGAAGCCGCGGCTGGTGACGTAGAGCAACAGCGGCCGGCCGTCGCGGTCGAAGTTGAGGTCGCAGGTATACATCAGCTTGCCCTGCGCGGCGAAGTCCACGACCAGCGCAGGGTTCTTCACCTCGCTGAGCGGCGTCTCCAGCGGCTGGCCGTCCGCGGTTGTCCAGGACTTGCCGGAGTTTTCGGTCTGCACGTAGTAGAGGTTGGTGCGTTTGTCCACGCTGCCTCCGGGATGATAATTGAAGAAGCTGGCCACCTTGCCGCCGCACGCGCCGCTGACCTGATAATGCCCGCCCATCCCGGCGAGCTTGCGGTCGTCGCTCCACGTCACGCCATCGCGGCTCGTGGCCCAATACAGCTCGCGGCCGTGGGTGTATTTGGTGAACAGGTGCAGCCAGCCTTCGCCCGCCAGGAACCACGGCTGCGGATACGTGATCTCCCGCTCGCCGACGCGCTCGAACGCCGCGACGCTGAACGGCTCCTTGCTGCGATAGATGAACCCCGGCCGCTTTTGCGCGCGACCGCTGACGAAAATCCACACGTGGCCCTTGTCGTCAAGCTGGATGCTGCCGTTGTCATGCGGGTCGTTCACGGTCAGCTTGTCGTGAACGATGGTCGGCCGCGGCACCCGGCCGGTCTTGTGGTCGAAATATGACGCCATCACCAACAGATGCCGCTCGCCCTTGACCGTGCCGCCGTAGGTGAAGAACGTCTTGCCGGCCTGCGGCGAATACACCGCCATCGGGTTGTGATTGGCCGTGTAGGTGCCCAGACCGCCGGAATATTTGTCGCCATGAGGCGTGGGTTGGCCGAGCGTGAACCAGATGCCTCGATAGCCGTCGGCCTGGCCCGTGAGCGGTGCCGGCGGCGAATCCGCGCCGCGCAAAACCTGCGCCGCCGCCGCGCCGCCCGCGCCCGCCAACGCCGCGCGCAGGAACACGCGCCGGTTCAACGTCAGTGATGGTCGGAAGTCTTTTCGCATGGATGTTGTTTTCATCGCTATGTTTGCCGTTGGACGGCATTGTTTCAACTACCTCGCCATTGCGCAAGCCGGCAACTCCCCCCCCAGCCACACCCAGCAGTTGGCCGTGTTGCGTCACGACCGCGCCGCCCAATCGCGACCATCTCGGCAAGGAAAACGCTATCTCACGCGATAGGTTTTATGTTTCTTCACCGCTCGCCGGCAAACTGCTACAAAATGGGCGGTTGAACACTCAGCAAGTCATTGATGCGGCAACTGCACGCCTCCAAGGGCTGGACGGGCATGTTTTCGATGTGTTGAGCGTGTCCAAACCCGTTTCAGTGGAAGCTGCTGTGAATCTCGCCAAGGTGATCTCCAAGCTGTCGCCCCTGTTGGGGAATATGATTGAGTTCAACACGGTTGAGGTCCTCAACGCGGCCAAGATGTTTCGCAAGTTCGGGAAATAGATACGCCAAGACCCCGATTTCCCCGACACGATTTTGAAAGGCAGCATTTCGCCGGTGCCGGGCTTTGAAATCAAAGCGTGGTTCCCGATGGCAACGGAGATCACGGCCCGCTTCAAGGACAGCCAGACTCACTTTGTTCGCGACAACACTTACGTGACCATGCTGGCATGGCTGCCGGAGCACATGATTTACGGCAAGCCGAAGATCATCGGCGTCTGTGTCGCGTCCGGGAAATCGGTAGCAGCGGCTCGTGACGCTCACTATCACAATCCGCCTGACTACCTCGTGCTTGAGCCGGAAGACACGCGCGCTCGGACGCGCAATTTGCAGCAGACGAATACGAACGGCTACAAGTTCCAAGGCACGGCCAAGCAGCTACGGCAGGCTGAGAAACTGGTGAAGAGTTGGGGCAAGGGTGGCACGTTTTACAAACCGACGCCGGAGTATCAGGCTAAGCTGCGGCAACTGTTTGCGAGGTTCCCCTACCGGTTGGATACCAACTACGCAAAGATGGACCGGATTCAGCATGCCGGCATTGAGGTGTTTAAGGAGAGAATCGGGAAGAAAGAATTCCACGGAATGTCAGTGAGCGAATGGACGCGGATTCTGACCAGTACTGACGACACGGCCATCCGCAAGGCTGCGAAGATGCTGGGCATCACAGATTCAGGGACATCGGCGCTGGTTCACTGAACCGGCGGATGCCAATCTGGTAGTAGGTCGAGTCAGTTTCCGCAGCGTAAGCCTTGCGTCCGCAGCGCCAAGCCGCCAGCGACGCGCTGAACAAACCACCGAACGGTTCCCAGACAACATCGCGCTCATCGGAGGAGGCTTTGATGATAAGCGTCATCAGGTTGAGCGGCTTCTGATTGAGGTGAGCCGCCTTGCCGTTTGGAGCTTTGACACGCTCTCCGCAGTGCAGCGCGGTGCGTTCCCAGACGTTGGTGTAACCGTGCGGACAGCGGAACTTGTAGCGCATGGCTTCCCACTCCTCCGCGGTCAGTGATCGTTTGCCGTTTGCTGAAAAGTAGGGTCGGCCTTCCGCTGCGCCGTGTTTGTTGGCGTAGTCAGCCATCATCTGAAACTTGTCTGGTGGAGGCTGATACCAGAGATGTCCCCGGTCGAAGTATTTCCGCGTGGCCGCGTCTGCCACACCGCAAGCCAGGTTTGCCTCACGAAAAGGCAGTCCAGTCCTTTCCCACTCGGCCAACATCCACTGTTTCAACGGCACGTCGTTGATTCGCGCCTCAAAGGCGTATTGCACGCAAAGCTCCGTCACGACGGGAAACCGGCGAATCTTGGCCGTGTTCACGTTTCCGGCAATGTGCGCCTTCGTCTTGTTCCATACGTTGGCATTGATGTAACGAAAGCCGTACTTCTCCAAGACAGGATGCACGGCAGCCCAGCCGATTTCAGAGTTCCAAAACCAAAGCGTCGTCTGTGCGGTCGCGTGCGCTGCCCAAGCCTTGATGTGGGGTTCATACCACTTCGGCAATTCCAGATGGTCGGATGTGTCGCCCTCGAAGCCGAGCACGCCATAGCCGCCATCGGAGACGATAACGGTCGGTGCAGGCCACGAGTCGTAAAACTCCAGGCTGTTGCCGTGGTGAATGTGGACGAGGCTGTTTGTGAAGAGCGCGATGTCCGGCACTGTGTCGAATGTCACGGCCTTCTTCCGTCCCCTTGTGCTGGGCGGGGGCGTGCAAATGGTGTTTGTGTTCAGCACAGGTGGCATTGTATAAAAACTCTATCGTATACGCAAGTGTTTTTTGAGCGAGTGTTTCCTAGGCCGTCCGCCGGGGCGACGGCCGTCACGGTTGAACCGCTCTACCTCATCCCGGTCGAGCAAGTGGTCTCTGCCGCGCTTCTCCGAGCGTAATTGCCCATCTCGTATCAACTGTCTGACTCTGACCGGGCTGACATTGAGGATAACGGCTGTCTCTGCTGTCGTTATCAATCCCACGGCCGCCGAGAATACGACGAAGTGGCATGAAGCGTCAACGCGGACGGACGGTGAAGTTCATACTCGCTTGGGCCAAGTGCGGGCGGACGCAACAAGGCATCGGAGGCACAGCTTGTGCGGAGGATTGCACCATGCCGCTTGATTATCAATCCTGCTTCCTGTAAACGCTCCGCCATGATACAGCTTCGATCCGTCTGCTATTTCGTCGCGTTCTTGTTGTTTCCCCTCGCGGCATTCGCCGCAGACGCGCCGCTGCCGACGCCGCAGGAGATCGTCGCCAACTGCGTGCAGGACGGCGAAAAAATCTGGCGCAACGTTGTCAAGCTGTCGCCGGGGTTGAGTTCGCGCGACCTGTTCGCCTACGCGCTGGCGCTCTGCGAGGCGAAGACGAAGCTTGACCGACTGGAGAAACTGTTCGACACGGCGGAGCAGATGCACGATCGCGATCCCAAGAGCCGCGGTTACGGAAATTTCCGCTGGAGCTGGTCGAATGAGGGCGTGCAGGATTTCAACGCGGTGGATTTTTGCATGCAGAACGGCGCGTTGCTCTGGATGCGCCACCGCGACACGATGCCCGCCGCCGCGCGCGAGAAGCTCCGCCCGATTTTGGAGCTGGCCGGCGAGGGATTGCTGCGGCATCGCGTGACGGAGAGTTACACGAACATCGCGCTGATGAACGCCGGCGACCTCATCGTGCTCGGCGAGGCGATGGGCAAGCCGGCGCTGGCCGACGAGGGTTATGCGCGGCTGGAGCGCGTTTGCCTGTATATGTCACAAGGCGGCACGCACGAGTATTGCAGCCCGACCTACTACGGCACGGACCTCGACGATCTGACGGTGATCGAGGCGTTTTGCCAGCGCGAAAGTGGCCGGACGCAGGCGCGGGCGCTGCTGGAGTTGTTTTGGACCGACATCGCGCTGAACTGGTTCCCGCCCGCGCAGAAACTCGCCGGCGCGCGAAGCCGCGACTACGATTATCTCGCCGGCCTCGGCTTCCTCGACCAGCAGTTGATGGCCAACGGCTGGCTGCCAGCGACCGGGCGACACCATGTCGCTTCGATCACGGCCGCGTTCATCCACTGGCAGCCGCCGGCGCGGCTGAAGACGCTGAGCGAGACGAAGTTCCCGCGGCTCGTGACACAGGTGTGGGGTTTGGAGAAAAACCAGTCGCGCACGCACTACCTCTGCCGCGACGTGACGCTCAGCGCGTCGGGCGCGGGCTACGGCGGACACATGGACCTGCCGCTCTGCGCCGATCTGCCCGGCGACCGCGAAGGCGTGCGTTGTTACTTCATCCCCGATGGCCGGCACGATCCTTACGGCAAAATCAAAATCCATGAGGGCAAAGGACCGCACCAAAAAACGCTGCACCTGCAACCGTTCTGGACGGCGGCCCAGCGGCGCGTGGACGCGCTCGGTCTCGCCGTGTATCGCGACAAGGATGTGCCGCCGGAAACGCAGACGCTGGAGTCGCACTTTGTCATGCCGCTCGCCGTGGACGGTTTCTGGATCGGCGAGCGGCGTGTGGAATTCAAACCGGGCGTTGCAGGTGCGGCGTCTTCGAAGCCAGAGGAATTTCCGTTGAAGCAGGGCGACGCCGTTGTGCTGCGCAAGGGCACCGCCGCCGTCGGTGTGCGTGTGCCGTGGGCGCGCGATCTCGCCGGGCGCGCCGCGACGGCGGCGCTGGTCTATGACGCGAACGCTTTCGGCGCGGTGCGGCTCACAGTGACGCATCACGTCGCCTCATCGGGCACGTCCAAGGCAAACGCAGCGGCGGCGTTCTGGGTGCGCATCGGCAGCGGCCTCGCCAGCGACGATGAGTTTGCGAAATGGCGGCGGCAGTTTGCGGCGGCGAAAGCCGACGTCGAGGCGTCGCCGGAGCGCGTGCGCATCGGCGTTGCCGGCGTGGACGGGCCGGTCGCGGTCGGCGCGGCGGCGCCTTATGTCAAATCGCTCCCGACCGAGCCGCCACCGCCGCGCGCGCTGCTGGCTTGCGACGGCGACGACATCGGCGACCGATTGTTGTGCGACCTCGAACCAGTGAAAGCCTTCCGCGCCAAACGCGCCGCCATCGTTCCGGTCACAGTCCCGGCGGACAAGGATGTTTATTGGGAAGCCGAAGCCGGCGATGTGACGTGGCCGATGACCTGCGGGGAGGACGCCGCCGCGTCGGGCGGCCAGTTCGTCTGGATGCCGGCCAAGCCCGGCGAGCGCGGCGGCAGCGCGACGGGCTGCGTGACGTGGGAACTGCGCGTCGAGAAGGCGGGCAAGTATTACCTCTGGGGCCGCGTGTTCGCGCCGACGCCGGAGAACGATTCCTTTTATCTCCACCTCTTCACCGACGCCGCGGACCTGATCGAGCCGACGACGTGGCCGACCGGCACACACAAGCAGTGGCAATGGACCCGCGTGACGCTGGAAGGCGCAAAGCCGCCGATGCCGATCTCATTGCCCGCCGGCCCCGTGAACCTCCAACTCCGCGTCCGCGAAGCCGGCACGGAGATTGACCGTCTCTTCCTGACGCCGCAAGCGGCGGCGGAGCCGCAGTGACGGCTCAAGAATGCGGTCAGCGCATTTTTGTCCCGCTTAACGACTCGAGGAGGTCGGCGACGGCTGGATTATTGTGCGGAATCTGGTAGAGGCTCAGGATCAAGTCGAAGGCCGTTGCGAAGTAGGTCTCCTCTTTGCGGAAGTCTGCAAAGACGCGGCCATGCAACAAAGGCGGCAAGGATTCCGTCTTTTCTCCGGCCAGTAACAGCGGAAGCACGCTTGCTTTCTGTTTCTCAGTGCCGAGAAGTCGGTTGTTGATCATGTCCACTTCCGCCGCCACAACGTAGCCGGTGCTGGTGTCTTTGTTCTCGTATTTCTTCCGGTAGAGCGGCGTGCCGACCACGACAACCCGGTTGGTCTTCTCGATGCGTTCGACGAACCGCGCCACGTTCGCGCCGACCTGTGCGTTGTGCCAGCGATCCAACACAACGCCAATGCCCGCCTTTTGCAAGTCCAGAGCCAGCCGTTTTTCCACCCAGCGTTCGTGCTCGGACACGCCCCAAGCGTAGCTGATGAAACACTCCGGCGACTTGATCTTCTGCTCGGCCACGTAGGCTTGCACGCGATAGACGGCCTGCTCAAAGCGCGTCCGTTGCTCGGCAGTCCGGCGTTGCACCTCGACCTCGGCTTGGACTTCCCGGGTCAATTGGATTGGTTCCTCCATCCTTGGCAACGTCAACCTCTCGCCACAGTCGTTACAGAAGGCAAAGGTCTTGCCTTCTTTCGTTCGCTGGCGCACAACCGAGCGATCCAGTAAGTGACCGCAAATCGGGTTTGTGCAACGCACCGGCTCGTAGCGAACCACCGTGAGATTTCGCCGGGCGAGGAAGCTCTCGAACAGTCCTTGGAACAGTGTCCGCACCGGCTGGCCGACGTCGGGACAAAAACAGAGCACAAAATCCAACTCACCGTCACGCTCGGCTTCCTGCCGGAAGCCGCACACCAAGCTATTGCCCACTTCGTAGCGAGCGTTATTCAGCCACTGATTCGTGCGCGTGAAGGTGTGTGTGTAGCCCAGCAGCACTACCAGCGAGGCAAACACGTTCTCGGTCGGGCCTGTCACCGTGTAAGCCACGCCGTCCTCGGTTGGTTTTTCCTCCTCCGCAGGTTTCTTCAAATTGATCAACTCGGGAAAAACCAGATATGGCTCCATCCGCAGAGGGTCCGTCTCGCGGAAACAAACGTTGTGCTCCAGAAAGAGCAGTGCCGCCGCATCCAGCAGAATAGCGCGTTCGTCCTCGGTCAGGCCTTTCAGCTCTGGAAACCCATAGCCCCCTGCTAACAATCGTTTCTCCTCCAGCGAACCCAGGCCCTTTTGATTCCGCCTCGCTTCCAGGACGAACGACGACGCCAAATTGTTAAGCAGTTCCGGTTTGAGCAGGATACGCTGCTCGCCTTTCGATGTTCGCAGGCGTTTCACGTAGCCATAATTTTCCAGGTGGCCCACAGCGGTCATCATTTCCGCATCGGTGAAACCCCAGTTCTCATCTGTCTTCTCAAGCCGTTGCCGGAGGTCGCGCGAACTCATGATCGGTTCTTCGTCTCCCAAACCTCCCTTAAACCCCAACACGTAGTCTTTGATTAGCTTGAACGTGTCCGTGGTGACTGTGGCGGGCTTGTCGTTCCACGGAATCATGGTCTTCATCTGTTCCACGAGTTCCGCCACACCTGCGCCGGTGGCAGCGCTCGTGTGAATCGGACCCTCGATGCCGCGCTTCTGGCAGAACGCCCTCAATTCCTCCGACGTCATTGTGCAACTCCCGCGATCCGTCTGAGCGGCCACGAGGATGATAGGACAGCGGCTTCGTCCAGTCTGGAGTTGTTTAAGCCAGAAGCCAACCCCGTGCAGTGGGTCTCCAATGTCCGAGGCGTCGAACAACACCAGCGCCAAATCGGCGTCATCTATGAAGAGCGCGTGAACTAGCCGGTAATCGGGTTGGCCTGCGAAATCCCAGAGAATTGCTTCACACTCGGTGCCGTCGGCGCGGCGTTTGCCAAGCGCAGGGAAGACCCAGAACTGCTGACCGTGCGACGAAGCTTGCTCCTTGAACTGGCCGTGAATCATGCGATAGCCGAGTCCGGACTTGCCAACGCTGTGATCGCCCACAAGGACGATCTTTCCAGTGGTATGATGGACCGCCTGCGGCGGTGGAGCGATGTCGTCGCGTTTGCCCATCAACACCGCCAAATCCAGTTCCCAGAGATGAATCAGCCGGCTGCGATCACCCTCCGGCGTGTCTGGCGCTGAGCCAGCAGTGGCCAACAAGGGCAAGGTGGGATGAAAAGCCAGGGCGGGAATCCATTTGTTCAGCGCCGTTGGCTCCGGAATGACGGCGACGGTCTCCCAAGTATCGCACCGCCATAACCTCACCGTGCCGTCGGCGCTTTTGGTCGCCAGCAATTGGCCGTCGGGAGAGAAGACGACGTGATCGATCCATGCCGTATGTCCTTCGAGTGTGCGCAGCAGCTTGCCGCTAGCCGGCTCCCACAACTTGACCGTGTTGTCAGCACTGCCGCTGGCTAGCGTACGGCCCGTCGCATCGAAGGCGACGTTTCCGACAGAGGCCTTGTGGCCTTCGAGTGTGCGTAGCAGCTTGCCGCTGGTCGGCTCCCACAACTTAATCTTGTTGTTAACACTGCTGATAGCCAGCGTGCAGCCCGTCGCATCGAAGGCGACGTTTCCGATATTGTCCCTGGGGCCTTCAAGTGTGCGCAGCAGTTTGCCGCTGGCCAGATCCCACAACTTAACGGTGTGGTCAGCGCTGGTACTAGCCAGCGTGCGGCCAGTCGCATCGAAGGCGACGTTCCCGATAGAGCCCTTGTGGCCTTCGAGTGTGCGCAGTAGCTTGCCGCTGTCTGGTTCCCACAGCTTGACCGTCTTGTCAAAGCCCCCGCTGGCCAAAGTGTGGCCTGCCGGATCAAACGCGACGCATAAAACTTCAATCGGATGCGCATCCAGAGCACGCCACAACCGCCCCTTTACAGCATTCCAAAGTTTCACCGTAGGGTGAAGGCCTGCGCTAGCCAAAATACGACCAGTCGAATCAAAGGCAACGGTATAAACAACGTGGTGCCCTTCGAGCGTGCGCAGCAGTTTCACGCCCGGCGGCAGTTCCAGCTTTGAATCTTTGGCTTTGGGTTCGTTCGCCATATCCTAGCCTCCTTTTGCTGGCATGGCCGTATCCAACTCCTCCGCTGGTTAAGTGTCAATCGCAGGAATGGGTAGTCGAAAGTTGAGAGTTGAGAGCCGGTCGGGATGGCGAAGCCGCACCGTCGAAGCCACTCTTGACTTAACGCGCGCCGCATCACTCGTTGCTTCTCGCCCGCCGGATTACCCGCCACCAGAGAACCATGGGAACCACCCACAGCAATTGCATCCAGACCATGTAGCGCATGAGGACTTCCGCCGCCCGGAAGAAAGCCAGGGACTGGATAAAATGGCGGGCGATTTCGTTGTTGGCCTGGTGGGCGTAGGCGGAGCCGCCGATGGCAACATCGCGGGCGAAGGCAACGCCACCGGCGGCGGCGCTCCAAGCGAACGCGCATCCACCATATGCCTGCCAGCCGAGTGCCGTGCCGCCACAGGACCAGACGCCCAGACTGAGGCCGCCTATTGCGAACAACCCGGCCGCTGCGCCGCCGAAGGGCAACAGACCGATCGCCAACCCTCCGATGCTGATCGGAGCGATGGCAATGCCGCCGAAGGCAAACAGACCGCCCACCGCCGAATCGCCAATGGCAATCCAGGCTTTGACCGGCTTCCATTGCGCCGAGCAACCGCCGCCAATTTTCACGTGCAGCAGCGGCCATCCCAAACAGCCGATGGGGCTGCGGTATTCGTAGGTCGGCTTGTCGAGGGCCGCCATGGGTTTCCGGAGGGCAAGGTCAGCGATAAGTTTGCGGCGTTCCCGCAAGGACCACCTCGAAAGCACGATAAGGGCCAGCAGATAAACACCTGTCACGCTGCTGATCAGCGCCATGCTTAACAGCGGATGGTTTCCAGTATACTTCAAGGCATACATCACGATGGACGCAAGCACGACGCCGAATCCCAGGATGCAGGCGCACAACCGGCGGTAAAAGCGCCTGACGAAGTCGCGTTCCAGATCGGACCGCGCCATGTCGAGTTGCATGCGATATCCCAGGTAATTGCCGAAGATGACGAGGAAGGGTCCAAGGATTGCGCCCCAGATCCCTGTCGCCGCGGCGGCCTTGGCTGCGGCGCCGCCTTTCGCCGCTGCCGCCCCCACCACGGCAGCCTTCGCCGAGATCGTGAAGCCGGGCAGCGCGGCCAGGACCGCCAGCGTGAACATCCGGTCCGGTCGTGTCCGTTCCAGCGCGCCCTCGACGAACGCGAGGACTTGTTCGTGCAACAGTTTCCGCCCGCGCGACAGCCGTTGTTTCACGGCGTCCTCGCTCAGTTCCAAATCCTTCGCCACGGTTTCGATGGATTGATGCTCGCGATAAAACAAGACCAGCGGCTCGCGGTAAATCTCCGGGATGCGCTCGATCGAGCGCCACAGAATTGCCTCCTCCTCCCGGCTGATGGCCTGCTCAACAGGCTGCGGTTCCGGCGAATGCGACGCGGAAGCTTCCTCCAGCGATTCGGCGTTGTGAGCCGGCTCCCGTCCCTGCCGGCGGTGCATGTTGTTGATGAGATTCCGCGCGATGCCGCAAAGCCATGCGCGCAATTTTTCCGGCTCGCGCAGATCGGCCAGTTGCTTCCACGCGGCGACAAAGGTTTCCTGGGCCAGATCCTCGCTCTGGCTCAGGCTGCCGGTGGCGCTGTAGGCCATCGAACAGATCAGCGATTGATAGCGTGCGACAATCTGCCCGAAGGCGTCGCTGTTGCCGGAGAGGCTTTCACCGACCAATTCCGCATCGTTGTGCGCGGCGTCAGACATGGTTTTGATGGTTGTCATATTCACCGTATCAGTGGTGGAAAGGGATGAAAAGGTGACAGTTTGTTTTCGGGGGCGACGGAATATCGCCCTAACGGGCTGGCGCACCATGACTTCAAAACCGAATCCGCCACCGTCCAAACAGCGGCCTTTTCCGTTGACGGGAAAGGGCGGCGTCAATAGTATCCACGCTCCCGCAAACTAGAAAGAGCGGGTGAACAACATACTTAACAAACTCAGGAGACAACATGGCAATTAAAGTAGCAATCAACGGTTTTGGACGCATCGGCCGTCTGGCCTTCCGCGCGCTGGCGGAAAAGGGCCTGATCGGCAAGGAGATCGAGGTCGTCGCGGTTGGCGATATCGTTCCAGCGGACAACCTCGCGTATCTGTTGAAATACGACTCCATCCAGGGCCGCTTCAACGCCACCATCGCCTCGAAGAAGTCGGCCGCCGACAAGCCCGAGGACGATGTGCTCGTCGTCAATGGCAAGGAGATCAAAGTCGTCAGCGCCAAGTCCCCGGCGGAGTTGCCGTGGAAGGCGCTCGGCGTGGACATGGTTATCGAGTCCACCGGCTTGTTCACCGACGTCGAGAAGGCCAAGGGCCACCTCGCCGCCGGCGCCAAGAAGGTCATCATCAGTGCCCCGGCCAAGGGTGATTGCCTCACCGTCGTCATGGGCGTCAACAACGACAAATACAATCCGGCTCAGCATCACGTTGTCTCCAACGCGTCCTGCACGACCAACTGTCTCGCGCCGGTCTGCTACGTCCTGCTCAAGGAAGGCTTCGGCATCGAGGAAGGTCTGATGACGACGGTCCATTCCTTCACCGCCACGCAAAAGACCGTGGACGGCCCCAGCAAGAAGGATTGGAAAGGCGGCCGCAGCGCTTCGATCAACCTCATTCCCTCCACCACGGGCGCGGCGAAAGCCGTCGGCCTCGTGTTGCCGGAACTGAAGGGCAAGCTCACCGGCATGGCGTTCCGCGTGCCGACGCCGACCGTCTCGGTCGTGGACCTCACCGTCCGCACCGTGAAGGAAACCAGCTACGCTGAAATCAACGCGGCGATGAAGAAAGCCAGCGAGACCTATCTCAAGGGCATCCTCGGCTACACCACGGACGAGGTCGTCAGCAGCGACTTCATCCACTGCGAGCTGTCGTCCATCTTCGACGGTGGCTCCGGCATCGAGCTGAACAAGAGGTTCTTCAAGCTCGTGAGCTGGTATGACAACGAGTGGGGTTATAGCTGCCGCGTCGGCGATCTGGTGAAGATGATGATCGCCAAGGGCCTGTAAACCGGCGCTCGTTCGCCAATAAAGCTGTATCGGTTCCGCCGGGCATGCGCTTCCGCGTGTGCCCGGCGGTTCTGTTTCGACAGCACGCGGCGATGACTCCGCGCCACCGCGGGCGCGATGGCCAGGACAACTGTGTTCTTGGTATTACGACGCCTCCGGGGTTAAAAGAACGATGTCATGGAACCGCTCCGGCTTGCCGCAATAGACATCGGCACTAATACGATCAAACTGCTCGTCGCCGCCGTTGAACGCGGCGCGCTCACGGCCCTCCACGAGGACAGCCGGACGACGCGGCTGGGCGAAGGCGTCGCGAAAACCAAACGGCTCACAGGGGAAGCGATCGAGCGCACGGCCGCCGGCGTGGCGGCGTTTGCCGGCAAGGCGCGGGAGTTGGGCGCGGAGAAGATTCTCGCCGTCGCCACCAGCGGTGCGCGCGAAGCGAAAAACACAGGCCAATTTCTGGCGCGCACGAGGGAAACCGCCGGCCTCGATGTCGAAATTATCAGCGGCGAACGCGAGGCGGAACTGATCTTCGCCGGCGTCTGCACCGACGCCGGTCTTCGCAACCAGCGGCTGCTGGTGATGGATGTCGGCGGGGGCAGCGCGGAGGTGATCGCCGGTCACAATGGTCGCATCGAACGGCGCGCGTCCGTCCCCGCAGGCGCCGTGCGACTGACGGAACGTTTTCTTCATGGCGACCCCGTTCCCCTGAACGAGTTGGATACTCTGCTCCAGCACGGACGGGAACTGCTGCGGCCGGAGCTGGCGCAGTGTTCGCCGGACCGCCGCGTCATGGTCGGCACGGGCGGCACGGTCACGACGGCGGCGGCGATGGATCAGTCGCTCGCGCAGTTTTCCGTCGAAAAGGTCAACCGCTATCCGCTGACGCGACAGCGGCTGGCTGAAATGCTGGATCGCCTGCGCGCCCTGACGCTGGCCGAACGCCAACGCGTGCCGGGTCTGCCGCCCAAGCGCGCCGACATCATCGTTGCGGGCCTGGCAGTGTATGTTGTGGCGATGGAACTGGCCGGCATCGATGAGCTGACGGTCAGCACGCGGGGGTTGCGGTTCGGGCTGCTCGCGGAAACGTGCGGATGGCTCAAGTGAAACCCAGACGATGGTCTTGGTGGTTGCGCTGCTTGCTCGGTGGCTGGCTGCTGCTGGCCGGCCTCGCAGGTCTTGCGGCGCGCGAAGTTTCGATCACCATCCTCCACACCACGGATCTGCACGGCCACATCCTGCCCGCCGACATCTCGTATCCGAAAGAGGAGGCCGGCAGCGATCTGGGCGGGCTGGCGCGGTGCGCGACGGCGATCAAGAGAATCCGCGCCGAGACGCCGAATTGTCTGTGGGTGGACGACGGCGACACGATTCAGGGCACGGCCGCCAGTTTCATGAGCGGCGGCCTGATGATGATCCGCGCGCTGAACCATCTGCACTGCGACGCGTGGGTTTTGGGGAACCACGAGTTTGATTGGGGCCTGGAGAAACTCGCGCGGTGTGTCGAGGCGTCGCGCGCGCCCGTCCTCGCCGCGAACATTCGCTGCGACGCGACGGCACCGCCCGCAATCGCCGGCAACCTGCGACCGTTTGTCGTCAAGGAGGTGGACGGCGTGCGCGTGGCCGTCATCGGGCTGACCACGCCGGGCATTCCGAACTGGAGCCGGCCGCGGCTGATTGGCGGGTTAAAATTCGAGCCATCCGTGGAAGCGTTGCAGCGCGCGCTGCCGGAGTTGAAACGGCAGAAGCCCGACGTCATCGTGCTGGCGGCGCATCAAGGCTTCCGCACCGCGCCGGACGATCACGCCAACGAGATTCACGATATCGTCGGCTGGTGTCCGGAACTGGCCGCCATCATCGGCGGCCATACGCATCGCTCGGTGTCGGAAATCGTGGCGCACGACATCCTCTACACCCAGGCCGGGCACTGGGGCGTCTGCCTCGGACGGTTGGATTTGGTGTACGACACCGACCAGCGCCGGCTCACGCGCCGCCACGCGCGCCTGATCCCGATGGACGCCAACGTGCCGATGGATTCGGAGATTCTCGCACTCGCCAAAGCCGACCTCGACGCGGCCAACCGCGAAATGGCGAAAGTCATCGGCACGGCCACGAAAGATTTTCCAGTCGCCGGCGCGCCGGCGCGCGAAACGCCGGTGCACAATCTGCTGTGCGAGGCGATCCTCGACCGTTGCCAGCGCGCGGGCCATCCGGCGGACATTGTGATCCACGGCGTCCTCGACGAGCGCGCGGGGATTAAAAAAGGCCCGATCACCGTTGGCGTCTGCTGGTCGCTGGTGCCGTTTGAAAATTTCATCGGCGTGTTCGAGGTCACGCCGGCGCAGCTTCGCGAGATTCTGGAGGAAGACGCCGTACATTACTCGCGCGAACATTTCAGCGGAGTTTACGGCGCGAAGATCGTGCTGCGCGTCGGGGCGCCGCCCGGCCAGCGGGTCGTTTCCATCGCCGACTGCGACGGCCAGCCGTTCGAGGCGGGCCAGCGGTTGCGCGTGGCAGTGAACAGCTTCGATCTGGCCAGCGCCGGCAAGCGCAAGCCCCGGCTCCGCGCCATCGCCGACGCGCCGGAAGCGAAGCTTGTCGAAATGAGTGACCTGGTGCGGGTGGCGTTGATGGATTTCATCGCCGCGAAAAAGGGAATCTCGCCGCGCCTCTACGGGTGGTGGCGCACCGGCGCGGCGCGCTGAGTCACCGATACAGTTGCTTCGGTCCCACACCCCTGCCATCTCCCCGCTGGCGTGGGAAAGGGATCAGGGTAATGGGTCGGCGAGGTTCAACGGCACGGGTGCGGCTGGGGACGAGGCGTCCGCTGCTCGCGTGAAAAAACTCACCAGCGTGTCACCGTGCCGCTGCTGGCGGGAGGCGCACCAGGCGGGCGGCGGTGTCAGCGTGTCGGTCTTGTAATGTTCGAGAACGAACCAGCCGCCCGGCTCCGTCACGGCGGCCAGATCGGCAGTCTCGAGAAGCTGCTGCGCCAGCGACGCACGGCCCGGTTGCTTCGCATACGGTGGGTCGGCGAGAACCAGCGTGAAGCGCGGCCCGCCGGTAAGTCGCCTCAGGGCGCGGCCGATGTCGGTTTGCAGAATTGTGGCGTCGGTTTCCAGCCGCGCCGCCGCCAGATTTCTTCGAATCGCCTCCGCACAATGCCGCGACTGGTCCACGAACGTCGCACGGGCCGCGCCGCGGCTGAGCGCCTCAATGCCCAGCGCGCCGCTGCCGGCGTAGAGATCGAGCGCGAGGGCGCTGACGACCGCTTCGCCAAGGCTGGAAAAGACCGCTCCCTTGACCTTGTCCGGCGTGGGGCGCACGTCGCCCGCGCCGCGCGGCATGGCCAACGGAATGCCTCCTGCAGAACCGGCAATAATTCGCATGAGACCATTGTAATCCAACCGCGCGCCGATACAATGCTCCAACTTGTGTCCGGCACGTGCGTCATTTTCAATCCTGTGGCTTGCGGCGAGCGCGCGCGAGGGCGATTGCGCCGTCTGCGCGAACTGGCCAGCGGCGCGGTGTTCCTGCCGACGACTGAGGCGGGCCACGCGACCGAACTGGCGGAACAGGCGGCGCGCGACGGCTACGGCACGGTGGTGGCAGCCGGCGGCGACGGCACGATCAACGAGGTGGTCAACGGCCTGATGCGCGTGCCGGCGGACGCCCGACCGCGGCTGGGCGTGGCGCCCATGGGCACTGCGAATGTTTACGCGCGCGCGCTGGGAATGCCCCTTTCGATGGGCGCGGCGTGGCGGGTGATCGCAGCGGGCCGCGAACGGCTTGTGGATGCAGGCGTGATGCGCGCGGCGGACGGTGCGCGGCGATACTTTGCGGCAGTGGCCGGCGCGGGCTTCGACGCGATGGCGATTGCGGCGCTCGACATGCGGTTGAAGAAACGGATCAACTGGCTCTCCTACGTCATCAGCGGCTTCCGCACCGTGGCGCGCGGCCTGCCGCGGCTGACGGTCACGGCCGATGGCCGGCACTGCGAAGGCTGCTTCGTGTTCATCGGCAACGGCCGGTGTTACGGCGGGTCATACCGCATGTTCCCGGAGGCGCGGCTGGACGACGGCATGCTGGAGGTGTGCGTCTTCGAAGGCGGCCGCGTGCTCGATGTGCTGCGCTATCTGCCTTGGGTGCTGACCGCATCGCATCCCAAGCTGGCGGATGTTCATTACTTCAGCGCCAGACAGGTGCGCGTGGAATCGCCGCAGCCGGCGCCAACGGAGTTGGACGGCGAGTTTTGGAAAGACTGTCCGGTGGACTTTTCGATTGAGCCGGGCGCACTACGAGTGCTGGGACCGTGATGGGTAGCCGGTAATTGGTAACTGGTGATTGGTAATTCGTGATTGGTGAAACAATACGCGCGGATGAGTTACGAGCCGCCAGTTATCAGTTACCAGTCACCAATCACCGGCTACAAATCACATTCACTGCGCCGGCAACGCACGAACCACGCCCGGTTGCGCGCTGGGAGGCGCGCCGTAAGCGGGAGGCGGCGGGCCGCCGGCCTGCACGGCTTGATAGACTCTCTCCATCGGCAACGACACGACAACCTCGACGCTGCCGTCGGAGAGATATTTCGGCTCGCTGACCTCCGCGCCCTGGAGCACGCCGAGCACACGCGAGCGGACCTGATCGTTTTGAGTGATGAAGTCCTTCATCGTCGTCTGGGCGTCAATCTGCACGCCCTGGACTCTTTCCAGCAGCTTGCGGCGCGCGTCGAGTTCCGCCGAGCGTTCGGCGCCGAGCCGGGCCGTGGGGCCGGTCTCGCCGGGATTGGGAACACCGGTGCCTTTGGCCGAGACCATGCCGGCCGCCCACGGGGGAACGCCGGGCGGCGGCGGCTGCGGCGCGAAAGAACTGCTTGCCGGCGGCGCGCTGCGGATCGTGTCACCACGCGGCACGCCCGCGCCGGTCTCGCGCAACACGCGCTCCGGGCCGAAGTCCATGATTTTCTCAAACTGATACGTGCGAATCGGGTGATCCAGATGATGCGCGTCGGGATACACGACCCAGTCCTGAACCTCCTTCAGCCACTTGGTGACATCTTGAATGGTCACCTCCAGGTCCATTTCGCAGGTCTGGTCCGGCAGGAAACGCGTCGGGCCAACCTGGCGCGCGCCGGCCAGGTGCGCTTGGAACTGAGCGTTGATGACATCGGCCTGCGTGACGAAGTCGCGCACGGTGGTGTTGGCGTCAATGTGGACGCCGCGGATGCGCTCGGCGAGTTTGCGCAAGGCATCCGTGCGGGCCGCGCGCTCGGCGAGCAGCCGGCCCTGTGCCGTGACGTTTTCCCAGCCCGGTGGAATCTGTCTCGGCACATACGCCGTCGTGCCGCCGTAAACGGGTGCCGGCGCGCCGGGAGGCGGCGCCACCATCGTCGCGGCGCGGGTGGTGCCCTGCCCCGGCGCTTTGATGACGGTTTCTGTGTTTATTGTCGTCATATTTTCGGTGACATAGGTGCGGCCGCTGGGATACGTCCGCTGAATCTGCTCGATGGCGGCGCGGACTTGCGCCAGCGTCACTTGCATCTCCAACCGATACATCTCGCCGTCCCACGTCTCGCTGCCGGGAACGACAGTCGCGCCACGCAGCCACTCGGACATCGCCGTATTGACCTGATCGCTTTGCGTGACGAAATCGCGCACGGTGCTGTTGGCGTCAATCTTGAGCCCCTTGATCGTCTCTAGCAGGTTGCGCTGGGCGTCGCGGATCGCCGCGTTCTTGGCCAGCAGCTTCTCCTGACCCGGATGAAATTGCGCCCAAGCCGGAGAGACCGCAGTACAAAGCAGCGCGGCCACCGACCACACAATCCAACGATAGTTTGTTTTCATATTCTTCCTTTTGACTTACGGCTTGTTTTCCTTGGGTTGTTTGTAAAGCTCCAGCCATTCCTTTTCTGAAATCTGTCGTTTTTGCGCCTCTATTTTCTGCGGCGTTTGAAGTGGCGGCGGCGGCGGTTCGATTGCCGGCGCCGATGCCGGATGTTCCACCGCCAGCGTCAAATCCACTTCGACGCGCCCGTCAGGATAATAGCGCGTTTGGGCGATCTGCGCATCTCGAATAAATCCCGACGCGGTCACGTAGCGTGTGCCATCCGTAACGATCTGCGAACCCTGGCCCAGCGCGAGCGCCATGTTGCGGTAAGCCGACACAATGGCCGCGCGTTCGGCCATCAGATGCAACTGCCCGCGCGCGGCGTAGATGCGCGGCGGCAGGCCGACGCCCGTCACGCGGATAACGCCATGACCGGGCGACGGCGTGTTCGGCTGAAACCCAAAAGCCGGCACATCGACCGTCCAAGTGGTTGCGGCGCAAAATAATAGCACCATCCCGCCGGCCACCGCCGCAGGCAAAAACGACTTGGGACTGTTTTTCGCAATGGTCAATGTGCCCTCGTCAAATCACGGGTTTTGACGCAGCAGCGGCAAAGATATTCAACCGCCGGCCCCGCGCTCAGAACGCTTTCGGCACCGCCGCAATGAGCTTCTGAGTGTAGGCGTGCTGCGGACGGCTGTAGATGTCCTCCGCGCTCGCCGCTTCGACAATTTTGCCTTGGGTCATCACCAGCACCCGGTCGCTGATATGCTCCACCACCGCCAGGTCGTGCGCGATGAAAAGATACGTCAGCCGATACTGCTCTTGCAAATCCTGCATCAGGTTGATGATCGCTGCCTGCACCGACACGTCGAGCGCGCTCACCGGCTCGTCGCAGACAATGAACTTCGGCTCCACCGCCAGCGCGCGGGCAATGCCAATGCGCTGCCGCTGGCCGCCGCTGAACTCGTGCGGGTAGCGGTTCATGTGTTCCGGCTTCAGACCAACGCGGCGCAGCAACTCGGCGATGCGGTCGCGCCGCGCGTTGCGGTCCATCTGCACGAAATGGATTTTCAGCGCCTCGCCAACGATGGAAGCGATGGTCATGCGCGGATTGAGCGAGCCGAACGGGTCTTGGAAGACCATCTGCATCTGCTTGCGCAACGGCCGCAGTTCGTGGTGGGAGGCGTTCGTGATGTCGCAGCCATCGAAGCGAATTTCGCCAGCCGTCGGCTCCAGCAAGCGAAGGACCGCGCGGCCGACGGTCGTCTTGCCGCTGCCGCTCTCGCCGACCAAGCCGACGGTTTCGCCGGCCTCGATGGTGAAGCTCACATCGTCCACTGCTTTCACCTCGCCGACCTTGTGGCGAATGACGCCGCCCATGATCGGGAAATAAACTTTGAGGTTTTTGACTTCGAGCAAGGCCATGGTGGTTAACGTTTCAAAGCCGCTTCGATTTCGGCGTGGTCGATGGTTTTCAGCCGGTGCTTGTGCGCGCCCAGCCGCGGGATGCACTCCAGCAGCGCCTTGGTGTAAGGATGTTGTGGCTCGCGCAACACGCGCTGCGTCGGGCCGTATTCCACGATCTTGCCGCGAAACATCACCGCGATGTTGTCGGCGATGTCGGCGACAATGCTGAAGTTGTGCGTAATGAGCATGATCGCCATGCCGAGTTTTTGTTTCAGTTCCCTCAGCAAGGCCATGATCTGCGCCTGGATGGTCACGTCCAGCGCCGTCGTCGGCTCGTCGGCCACCAGCAGCGACGGGTTGCAAGCCAGCGCCATCGCGATCATCACGCGCTGCTGCATGCCGCCGCTGAGCTGGTGCGGATAGTCGCCCATCCGCAGCCGCGGGTCGCGGATGCCCACGAGCGCCAGCAATTGTTCCACCTCCGCGTCAATGTTCTTCACATCGCGCCGGTGCAGTTCGAGAGCCTCGGCGACTTGCGAGCGAATGGTGAAGACCGGATTCAACGACGTGCTTGGCTCTTGAAAAATGTAGCCGATCTGCGCGCCGCGAACCTTGCGAAGCTCATCGCCGGACATTTTCAGCGTGTCGTGGCCCTTGAAGATGATCTCGCCGCCGAGGAAACGCGCCGGCGGCGACGGCACCAGCCGTGTCAGCGCCATCGCCGTCACGCTCTTGCCGCTGCCGCTCTCGCCCACGACCGCCAACGTCTCGCCCGGCTTCATCGAAAACGAAATGCCATCCACCGCGCGCACTTCGCCTTCGTCGGTGAAGAAGCTGATCCGCAGGTCGCGGACTTTCAAAAGCGTGTTGTCGGACGTCATTGAATGGCACAGCCTACTTGCGTGAAGGAAGTTTGTCGAGTGGCTCAGAGACAGGAAGCCGGTCACGGCGCGCAGAGCCATTCCAGCGTGGCCTGCGAACAAATGTTCGCAATCAACCGTTCCAGCATCTTATCCGGCTCCGGGCCGACATGGCCGACGAGGTAAATGCACGCGCCCCGGCCGCTGTGTTTGCAGGTCAGGAACGGCTGCTCTCCGTCCGTCCGGTCGCGTTGCGTGCGATCGGACATGACCAAAACCTCCGCCGACTCGTTGCGCGTCTGACGACCGCTCGTCGGCGGCGCCAACTCGATCCATTCGCCCAGCGGAAGCCCGGCCGTAACGGGACACGGTTGAAGCACTTTCAGACGCCGCGTGGAGGCGCTGGCGTTGGCGCGAACGCCGAGAAAGCTGCGCATCGGCAACTCGGCGAACACGGCGGCGCCGGCGGCGTGATAGTTGTCATTGACGTCGAGCAGCAACAATCCCGAGCCGGTGATCAGCAGTCCGCCATCACGCACAAACTCGCCCATGCCCTCATACATCGGTTTCGAAAACCAATCGGTCGAGGCTGGAATGACGATCCGTTTGTAGCGGTTGCGCTCGGCACGTTGCGACGGCAGAAAAATATCCACATCCACCGTCTCCGGCGTCAGGCCGGCTTTGCGGACGGCTTTGCAGTAATTCGCGAACGAGTCCGCCGCAGCACGGGTCGTCGTCTGATACTTTCGCGCGTAATCCACAACCGCAATTTCCCTGTTGCGCGGCGTTCGGCCCACAGCGACCGGCGACGAAGCCGGCGCGGCGGTTTCGCCGAGCGCCTCGCGCGGCACTTCCGGCTCACTGAGGCTCTCCTTCTCGCGCATCCCGGCGAACACCGACGGCGACGAATAGATCGGCTGAAACCGTTCGCAGAGTTGCTTCCGGCCGATCACGCAGATGAACGGCTGGTAGGTGTGCGGAATCTCGATCGGAATCCCCCCGGCAAGCTGCGCGGCAGTGAAATCCCCATCCAACGCGCCGGCGACGACCTCGCGAACATGAAGGTCTGCCACGCCGAGGCCGAGCGCGCGCGAGTCGAGATGCAGCCTGGCGCGGCCGTTGCCCCACAGCGACACGCAGAGCAATCCGTCCTTGATGACGCTTTCGAGAATGCGAATGCCGCCGTTGGCGTCCAGCCGGATCGGTGGCTGCGTGAGCCGTGGCAGTGTCTCAACAAAAAGAGACGCGCCCTCGGTGCTGCAACCGGCTGTCGAAAAATAAACGCCCTTCTTACGGAGCAACAGCGGCTCCGTTCGCGAACCTTGTGTGCAAACGACTTCCGCGCCATCCACTCGAATGGGAACGACCTTGCCCGACCAGAACTTCGTGCCGTCCGGCGATGTGACGTAGCCGGCCACTCCGGGACCCGCGATCTCCAGGCCGCAAATCTCCCGCGTCAGGTCGCGCTCCTCCATGAGATCGGACTTGGCGGTCGTCAGCGGCGTTGCGATCACCAGCAGTTTTCCACCGTCGTCCACGTAACGTTTCAGCGACTGAACCATCGCCTGCGACAGGCCGCTGCCCATGTCTTCGGGAATGATGATGAGCGAATACGAGCGAAGGTTTTTGGGTTGGAGCGCGAACTGGCTCTCCAGCAGCAATCCATCCACGTCGGTCGAAGTCGTCAGCGCCGCCATCAGCGAGCAGACCTGCTGTCGATAGTAGCTGCCAGTTGCCAACGGGTGCTTCATGACGAACGCATTGGGATGAACCGCGACCGCGACACGCGCCGGGCTGGCGCCGCCCTGCCAGCGCGTCATCAGTTCGAGCCAGCGCCCGAGGTTCTCCTTGCCGTAAAACAACTCCAGTTCCTTTGGCTGGAGGCCCATGAAGCCGGTGTAGAAATCGCCGTATTTCGCGTTGAAGGCCTTGGCCCGTTCCGAGTAGAAGCGGCGCATTTCGTCGAGATATACTGGCGCCCGATACTCAAAAAAGCTCAGCGGCGCGCCATGCATCGCGTAACTGTAATTCCGGGCCAGAATCTGGCCTTGATAGCTCGGTCCGAAATCCACGCACGCGCCGCGCGCGCGCTGGTAAGGCTTGCCCGACTCCACGGTGTAGCCGCTGAACCACTGGCGCTCGCAGAGTTTCTCCAGTGCAACAACGTCGTAACCCCATTTCCAAGGCTCTCCCGTGAACGCCTCAGGCGCGTAAGAGCAGAAACTGATTCGGAACCCATGCCGGCGCGCCACGGCGCCCGTCTGCCGAACGAACTCGTTGACCACGTGGTTGCGATAGAGGAAAAACCTCCGCCACCATTTGTCCTGCGGATCGGTGGCGGGCATCGCGGCGCCGGTGTAGGTCTCGCCAAAACGGGTCCGGCAGAACCCGGCAAAATCCACGACGTCGTCCGCGTGCGAATCCACCGCCTCCGTGCAGTCCACCTCGTGCCACATGATGCCGGCGAGATTGCGATGCTGCCGGTAATTGCGCGCCACCTCTTCGATTTCGTCGGTGTAGATTTTCAGGAGTTCGGGCGCATTCAAACCGGCGAAATCGGTGCCGGGGTATTTCCCGGACGGCGGCGTCCACGCCAGCCACACGTTGATGTGGTGCGGAGCGGTCTGCTCCAGCAATTCACGGAGATAATCGCGGTCTTTGAGTTGCGACCAGCTTTTCGCATGAGGGACGGTGGTTGGATGGAGGAATGGGCCGCCACGACCTTCCTGTTCGAAAAACAAAATGTCGCTGACCCCCAGCGAAGCCAGATCGTCCACAATAAGCTTCGCTGGAAACGGATCGTGATGTGTATGCTCCCAGATGCCCGGCGGGCCGCCGGGCGACAACCAAACCGTCACGCTTTTACCTCCGGCTGCGAACGTGCATGTTGCCGTTCCCAAGCCGATGACGAGCCTTGCGCATGAAATCAGCCTCTTGATCCAACACCAACGGAATGTCCTCATGCTTTTCTTCTCCTTTCCTGCAAGCCCGCGCCAGAGCGCAGATGCGTGGACTCATGGCGGGCGGCGTTACTCTGGCATGACGAATCCGCCGCTGTCGAGTGGTCCCCGCTGTCGGCGGTTCAGGCCGCCGGCCGTTCCGCTGTTTTCAGTTTCGGATCGAGCGCGTCGCGCAAGGCGTCGCCGACGATGTTGAGGGCGAGCACCAGGAAGAACATCGCGGCGGTGGCGCCGCCGAGTTCCCACCAGACGCCCAGCCAGAGGCGCTGTTTGGCGTCGTTGATCATCACACCCCAGCTCGGCTCGCCGGTAATGCCGACGCCGAGGTAGCTGAGGATAACCTCGGTAAGGATGAAACGCGGAAACGTCAGCGTGAAAGTGATGATGACGATGTGGAGGACGTTCGGCGCGATGTGCCGCAGCATGACGGCGAGATGGCCGGCGCCAAGCGAGCGCGCCGCAACAACGTAGGCGCGCTGCTTGTGCTTGAGGTATTCGCCGCGGATGAGCCGGCAGAGGCCGACCCACACGACGAGGCCCATGCCAATGACGATGCCTTTCATGCCGCGACCGACGACGTAGCTGATGGAGATGATCGAGAGGATGCTCGGCACCGAGTCCACGACCGAGTAGAGCCAAATGATGGCGGTGTCCACCCAACGCCCGAAGTAACCGGCGAGCGCGCCGAGCAGAAAACCGAGCGGGATGAGGATGGCGCTGGTGAGGATGGCGATCTCGAACGCGATGCGAACTCCCTGGATGAGCTGCGCGACGTTGTCGTGCCCGGCGAAATCCGTGCCGAGCCAGTGGGCGGCGGACGGATGCGCGTCGCGGCCGGCGAAATCGGTGACTTTGTAGGACGGGACGACATCGCGAATGCGGGCGATCCAATAGACCGACTCGGCGTAGAAGAAAACAGCGACGTAGATCGCGACGATACCGAGGCAGACGACCGCCAGCCGGTTGCGGCGGAACTGCCGCCACGCGGTGCTCCAGAGCGTCTGGGGCTTCGCGGCGAGCGCGGCAGGATTGGCAGCAGTGTCGGTCATTGCAGTCGGATGCGCGGGTCGGCCCAGGTGTAGCAGAGGTCGGTGATCAGGTTCGCGATGACGAAGACGACCGAGCCGATGAACACCATCGCGAACAGTACCGGTTCGTCGCCCGTGTAAATGGCATCCACGGTCATACGGCCGAGGCCGGGGATGCCGAAGAAGCTCTCCAGCATCAGCGAGCCGGTGTAGAGGAACGGGATGGCAACGACCACGTTGGTCAGGATCGGGATGAGCGCGTTCTTGAGGACGTGCTTAAAGAGCACCTGTCGCTGCGAGGCGCCTTTGGCGAACGCGGTGCGGACGTAATCCTGATACATCTCGTCGAGCATGATGGTGCGGTAGAACCGCAGGCTGCCGCCGATGCTGGCGACAACACCGATGACCACGGGCAGGAGCACGTAATTAATGCCCTCGAATCCCCACACCGGAAACCAGCCAAGCTCGAAGGAGAAGAAATACTGGCCAAGCATGATGTAAACCAACCCGCTGACGCTCATGCCGACGATGGAAATGACGACGAACGTGCGGTCGAGCCACGTGTTGCGGTAGTAGGCGCACAGCAAAGCCAGCGCAACGGCGACGACGAACTCGATGACAAAGATCGGCGTGGTGATGCAGAGCGACGGCACGACGCCATCGGCCATCATGCGCGAGATGCGCTGGTTGCTCTGAAGCGATTTGCCAAAGTTGAGCTGCGCAAACTGCGAGACGATCTGCCAGAACTGCGAATCGAACGGATTAGACTGTGCGCGCCACACCTGTAACGCGGAGACGGTTGCCTCGCCACCCGTGATCTCCACGGTGACTTGCGCCGTGCCTCCATCCGCCGCGTCCAAGTCCACCGTGGGGGCAATGTCAGCCGTCACGAAAGTCCGGGCGTTGTTCGACAACGATTTTTCCAGAATGATCGGTTGGTTCTCCGGTTTGGCGCCCGGATGAGCCAAGAGCACCCGGAGGGAGCAGCCCTGCGGAGCTTCGACTCGAAATTCCATGCGATATCGTTGCCGCGCATCGAAGTCCGGCAAGGCAACCGCCAACCGTGTGGCGCCTTGCGCCGGCTTGAAATTCCACCCTGTCTGCCCTGACGCGGACACCACGGCAAGCCGGAAGCTGCACAGATTCAAACAGAATTCCCACACCGTCTGGCCTGACACGGGCACCACGCCAAGACCGGCGCCGGGTTGTGCACGAAAGAACTTTTGAACCCAAAAGCCAAAGAACTTCGGCTTGTCATAGCCAAACGTCTTCCGTATCTGCTCGATCTTCGCCGGAGTCGCGTTTTTTCCCGCCAGCCGCGCCGCCGGATCGCCGCCGATGACGCGGTAAATCAAAAACACCAGCAACAACACGCCGAGCGTGATCGGAATCACGGATAAGAGGCGGCGTATGATGTAGGCGGTCATGGCGCGCTAGTGCGGACGAACCCTGTAAAACTTCACGTTCGGATACGGAAAATCGTGCGGCTTGAAGTCCTCCACCCAGTCACGCAGCAGCGCGTAGATGAGACGGTGGAACATGAACGCGGCGGGGCAGTCCTCCACCATCATGTCCGCCATCTTCTGGTAGAGTGCCGTCCGCTCCGGCGAATCCTGCATCGTCAGGATGCGCTCGTAAAGCTTGTCGAACTCCGGGTTCTTGTAGTTGCAGTGGTTGACGCCGGGCGCCTCGTTCGGGCCATACCAGAGTTGGAGGACGTTCTGCGCGTCGGGATAATCCATCACCCAGCCCGCGCTGAACATCTGCGACTCCTTGTGCTCGAGCTTGCGCCAGTGCTCGGGCTGGAGCGAGAAGTTGAGCGTGATATCGACGCCGATCGCGCGCGCGAAGCCGACATACATTTCGCCCAACTGCCGCGTCTCGGCGTCGCCCGCGCCGCCCATGTCGAGCGTCAGATGCAGGCGCTTGCCGGTGCGGGTGTCCTTGCCGTCGGGATAGCCGGCCTCGGCGATAAGCTTGCGCGCGAGTTCGGGGTTGTATCGCCACCGGTAAATTTTGTTCGGGTCGTAGCCGGTCGTGCCGGGCGTTATCGGACCGGCGGAGGGAATCATCCGGCTGGCGTAGGTCTGTTTGATTTGGTCCTGGTTGAACGAACAGGTGATGGCCTGCCGCAGCTTGCGATGGCGAACAACCTCATCCGGCGTCTTACCGCCGCCGATGACGGGGTCCTCCCAATTGAAGCCGATGTAGTAAACGTCCATCTGTGGTTCTTTGCGGAGCACGATGCCGCGCTTGGCCATGTCGGACGTCAGACCGAGGTCGGGGTTGATAACTTTGTTGAAGTAGTCCTTGCTGATGCCCACGCTGTAAATCTGGCCGCGCAGGAACATCTGCCACCACGTGTAATACTCCCGGACGTTGTAGAGAATGATGCGGTCAATGAACGGCAGCGGCTTGCCAGCGTCGGCGAGCAGACCCTTCTCGCGGTCGCCCGGCGCGCCCTCGCTCGGATAAAGCTGGCCGTGAAAGGTCGGGTTGCGCTCGAATTCCATCCGATAGTTGCGCTGCCAGCGCTTGAGCCGATACGGGCCGGTGCCGACGGGGTGGTTGAGAAAGTCGTCGCCGTAGAACTCCACCGCTTCGCGCGGCATGGCAAAGGTGTATTGCATCGTCAGCACCCAGAGCAGTTGCGGATACGGTCTCAGCAACCGGATGCGGAGCGTGTAACGGTCGGGCGCCTCGAAGCCCGGGATCGGTCGCGAGTAATCGGTCGGCTTTTTCGGATCCTCGCTGGCCTTGGTCCACTCGTCCACGCCGACGACGTGCTCCGCGAAAACCCACGAGCCGTTGGAATAGTTCTTTGTGTCCATCACGCGTTTGAACGCGTAGATGAAATCGTCCGCCGTGACTTCGCGGCCCTTGCCGCCAGGAAAACAGGGGTCGTCCTGGAAACGGACGCCCTTCTTGATGCGGAACGTGTAGGTCAAACCGTCGTTGGAAATCTCCGGCAATGACTCGGCCAGAATCGGCACGACGCGGTAGGGCCGGTAGAGGTAGTCGTATTCGAGCAATCCTTCGTAGACTTTGTAAACCGCCAGCGCGGTGTCCACGTCGCTGGCCTTGGCAGGATCGAAGCCCTTGATGTCGCCGCCTTCACTATAATATACCATCTCGCCGGGCTTGCCGCCGGGCGCGGCGGAAGGGCCGCAGCCGGCGGCGCAGATTGTCAGCGCGCTGAACAACAATCCCAATCCGCGTTGGATTGAGAAAGCCATTTTCAACGGGAACCTTGGCAACCCGCGCTACTTGTTGGCTGGAGCGGGCGCGGTGGAAGATTTCTCGGCGACTTTTTCCGCCGGCGCGGTGCTCTTGGCCGGTTCGGTGCTCTTGGCGGGAGCCGTCTTATCCGACGCAGGCTTCGCAGCTGTTTTCTCGGTGGTCTTTTGTGCAGCAGCCGCCTTGTCCAACACGATGGAGGCCGGCCTCTGATGCGCAATCAGGATCGCCAGCATCACCGCGGTGACGAACAGGATGGTGGCTCCCCAGATCGTGCCCTTGGTGAGCACGTTGCCGGTGCGCGCGCCGAACAGCGTGTCGGTGGCGCCGCTGCCGAATGCCGCACCCAAGCCGCCGTCGGCCTTCGAGGGCTGCATAAGGATGATCAATATCAAAAACACGCAGGTCAATGCCTGCACCGTCAACAATAAGCCAATAACAAACGCCATATCAGTTCCTCACATTCTGGATCATCTCAACGAAATCGCGCGCCTGCAAGCTCGCGCCGCCCACGAGCGCGCCATCCACGTCGGGCTGGCCCATCAACTCGCGCGCGTTTGACGGCTTCACGCTGCCACCGTATTGGATGCGGATGCGCGCGGCGGTCTTGGCGTCGCTGAGTTGCGCCAGCAGCCGGCGAATCAACGCGTGGACCTCCTGCGCCTGCTGCGCGGTGGCGGTCTTGCCGGTGCCGATGGCCCAAACCGGCTCGTAGGCCACGGTGACTTCGAGCAACTCTTCCGGTTTCAGGCCGGCCAGGCTGTTGAGCACCTGGTCGGTCACGACGGCCTCAGTGCGATTGGACTCGCGCTCGGCGAGCATTTCACCAACGCAGACGATCGGCTTCAAGCGCGCGGCGAGCGCGGCTTTGGTTTTTTTGTTCACCGTCTCGTTCGTCTCGCCGAAAAACTGGCGGCGTTCGCTGTGGCCGATGATGACGTAGGCGCACAGCACGTCCTTCAGCATCGCCGCGTTCACCTCGCCGGTGAATGCGCCGAATTTGTCCCAATACATGTCCTGGCCACCGACCTTGATGTTGGTGTTGTCGAGCAACTGGCCCACCGGATGCAGCGCCGTGAACGGCGGGCAAACGGCGATGTCCACTTCGCGCACGTCGGCGAGGTCGCGCTTGAGCGTCTTCACGAGGTCGAGTGCCTCGGCGACGGTCTTGTTCATTTTCCAGTTGCCTGCGATGAAGAGTTTGCGTGCTTTGTCCATGAGAGTATTGGGTTGTTTGAGATTGGCTGTGATGAAACTACGCTTTATCCGTCAGGGCCGCAACGCCGGGCAGTTCGCGGCCTTCGAGGAATTCCAGACTCGCACCGCCGCCGGTGCTGATGAAGGTGACTTTGTCGCCGACTTTGGCTTTCTTGACGGCCTTGACGCTGTCGCCGCCGCCGATGATGCTTTTGGCCCCGGCCTGCGTCGCCGCCGCGACGGCTCGGGCGACTTCAAACGTGCCGGCGGCATACTCCGGCGTCTCGAAGATGCCCATCGGGCCGTTCCAGACGATGGTCTTGGACTGCGCGATTTCGGCGCAGTAACGCGCGATGGTCTTCGGACCGATGTCCACGCCGCAGTAACCGACCTCGATTGTCGCGTCGGTGCTCTGCTGGGGGTTCTTGAACTCGATCTTCGGCTTCTTCTGGCCGGGGACGGGCGTCTCGACTTTCTGCGCGATGACGTGGTCCGTCGGCAACAGGAACTTCACGCCGGTGGCCTGCACCTTGGCGAGCGTTTCCTTGGCGATGCCGAGCTTGTCTTCCTCCACCAAGGAACTGCCCACCGCCACGCCCTGCGCCTTCAGGAACGTGTAGGCCATCGCCCCACCGATGATGAATGCGTCGGTCTTGCCCATCAGGTTGGTGATGACGCCGATCTTGTCGCTGACCTTGGCGCCGCCGAGGATCACCAGGCACGGCCGGTCCGGACTCGCCAGTTCCTCGCCGAGATACTTCAACTCCTTTTGAAGCAGGAAGCCCGCCGCGCAAATCTTGATGAACTTGCAAACGCCGGCCGTGGAGGCGTGGGCGCGATGCGCCGTGCCGAAGGCGTCGTTGACGAAGACATCAGCAATGCCCGCCAGTTGCTCGGAGAACTTCGGGTCGTTGTCCTCTTCCTCGGCGTGGAAACGGGTGTTCTCCAGCAGGAGCACGTCGCCGGCCTTCATGGCGGCGACCTTCTTACGCACGTCTTCACCGACGCAATCGTTGGCAAACCCCACCGGCTGATTCAGAAGTTCCGCCAGCCGCACGGCCACCGGCTTGAGGCTCATGCTCTCGACGCGCTTGCCGTCGGGCCGGCCGAGATGGCTGCAAAGGATGACAATAGCGCCGCGCTCAGTCAGGAAATGGATGGTCGGCAATGTTTCCTTGATGCGCGTCTCGTCGGTAATCGCGGCCTTTTCGTCGAGCGGGACGTTGTAGTCCGCGCGCACCAACACGCGCTTGCCGCGCAAGTCTTTCAGATCGGCAATAGAAAGTTTGTTCATAGTTTCCTCACTGCGGGCGGCAGCACACTGCCACGCCTGCCACGCGCCTTATAATTGTTCATTTTCAGGCAGTCCAACGGCTGCCCTGCCCGAAACGCGCACCCACGCGTCCGGTATCTCCGGAATTGAAACGCGTGATACTATGGATGGCACTCCGTCCCGTCAACGCTAAAGCCTCGATTCCCGCGAATGCCCGTCACACGCCTGTCACAGGCTTGACTCCGCGCCCCGCCGTGTTAGAAGCACCGGATTCGACATGAGCGACCCCTGGCACCTTTGGCTCGACGGCGCGCGCGATCCGGCCATGAACATGGCGGTGGACGAGGCGCTGCTGCGCACCGCGCCCGAACGCGGGCGGCCGTTGCTGCGCCTCTATCGCTGGAACGCGCCGGCGGTCAGCATCGGGCTGCTCCAGCGGTTCTCGCCGGAACTGGCGCCGGGCCGGCCCGTTGTGCGCCGGCCAACCGGCGGCGGGCTGGTGGACCACGCGCACGATGTCACCTACACGGTCGTGACCCCGCCGGCGCATCCGCTCTGCCGGCTGCCCACGCCGGAATGTTACCGGCTGCTCCACGGCGCGGTGACGGAAGCGCTGCAACTCGCCGGCGTCGCCGCCACGCTGGCGCCGTGTTGCGGAGCCAACGACCGCAACGTCTGCTTCGCCGGGCCGGTGCAATACGATGTCGTCGTCGCGGGACAAAAAGTCGCTGGTGCGGCGCAGCGACGGCTCAAGCGCGGGCTGTTGCACCAAGGCTCCATTCTTTCCCCATCATTGGCGACCGTCTCCGGCCTGCCGGGGGCGCTCGACGGCACGTTGCGGCTCGGCTTCGAGCGAAAACTCGACGTGGCGTTCGAGGAGTTCCAACCGGCGCAGGCGTTATTTGACTTGGCAGAACGGCTGTGTTCGGAGAAGTATGGAACGCGCCAGTGGACCGAGCGGTATCGTCCCTGACGGCAAATTGAAAGGATGAGAAATGAAACCGTTTGAAATCGGCCTCATGATTTGGGCCAATGAAGCTGAAGCGAAAATCAACACGATCAAGTCCCTCGGTCTCGGCGTTGCGCAAATCGGCATCGTCTGGCGCGACATTAACAGTGCTACCAAACGCCGCGCGCTCGCCAAGCTGCTCCAAGGCTCCGGCATCGAGTGGATAACGCTCTTTGCCGCGTTCGAGGGCGAGAGCTACGCCGACATCGCCGCCGTGCGCAACACCGTCGGACTCGTCCCGCCGGACCTGCGCAACGAACGGCTGGAGCTGACCAAGAAACTCAGCGACTTCGGCTGCGAGGTGGGCATCAAACGGTTCGCGCTCCACGTCGGCTGCGTGCCGGAGAATCCCGACCACCCGGACTACATGCCCATCGTGCGCATGTTGCGGCGGGCGGCGGGTCACTGCCGTTTCAACGGCCAGCAGCTCTGTTTCGAGACCGGCCAGGAACCCGCTGACGTCCTGCTGCGCCTCATCGCCGACGTCAAGGAATCCAACGTCAAAGTCAACTTCGATCCGGCCAACATGGTCCTCTACGGTTCCGGCGACCCCATCGCGGCGCTCGGCAAACTCGCCGCGCACGTCGTCACCGTCCACTGCAAAGACGGCAAGTCGCCTGCCGAGCCGGGCAAGCTCGGCATGGAAGTCCCGCTCGGCCAGGGCGAAGTCGGCTTTGAGCGATTCATCGCCAAGCTCCGCGAGATCGGCTACGAGGGACCGCTCACCATCGAGCGCGAGATTACCGGCGACCAGCAAATCGCCGACGTGCGCCAAGGCATAGAGCTGCTGCGTCGCATCGTCGCCGCCCCCTCCGTTGCGATTCCGTCGCCCGCGCCTGTCGCTCCGCCGCCGACCGAACCCGCCCCACCCGCGCCGGAACCGCCGGTCGCGCCAGCGGAAACGACGGCTGCGCCAGCTGAGCCGCCCACCGCGCCAAAGGAGACGCCCGTCGCGCCGACCGAGCCGCCAACGGCGTAATCGTCCAATCAAGCCGCTTCCGTTTCGGGTCCATTGACCCGCCGCCTGCGCTTTGCCCATACAACGCGGGTAGTGTGAAGCTCTGTAAATTCCCGCACGGTTTGGGAGGGCGGGGACAGGGGGTTTGGAAAATTGGAGGAACAAAAAAGACCCGGCACAGGGCTTGTTCGAAACGAGATATGGGCCACGCCGTGGCCCATCAACGCAGCACGATCATCTCCCGTCAGGTCCGCACGAGGACTTCCTGGCAGGCGGAGGAGGCGTAGCCGTCCCAAAGGGAATTGAGACGGATAGTGAAGCTGGCTGGCGGTGTCGCAAAAGCGGGGTTTTGGGCGTCGGCGGTTTGGGCGGCGGGGGTGTAGGTCCAGGTCGAAATTCCCACGCCGAGGACGACGCGGCGCACTACGGTGCCGGTGGCGTCGAGGATCTGGATCAGGCTGCCGATCTCGCGCGGGACGAAGGGCATGGAGAACAGCGACCAAAAGGCTTCAGCTCGCCAGTCGGCCAGGTCCCAGGCGACGGTCACGTCGCTGCCCCACGCGCAGAGGGCGTTTTGCGTCGCGCCGTTGACGCTGAGGTTGACGTGCGGCGCGGGCTGGCAGGTCACGGCCCGGATGGGGGCCGGGTCGGGCAGCGGATCGCATTGGTCGAGCGGGAGGTAGCGGTTGAACCAGACGGGTTGGAGCTTCCATTGCCATGTGGTGCCGTAACGATACCGGCGCGCGTCGCTGAACGGCCGCAGTTGGTCGCGCCGCAGAAACAAGATCGTCGCGCCGGCGTCGTGGGTCTGGCGCGGCGTGCAGCCAATGCCGCGGCGATGGCCCGTGAGCTGGACTTGCGTGGCGGAGAGGATGGTGACGTCGCGGATGCTGAGGATTTCGTCGTCCACAAACGCCAGCAACGTGTGCGCGCCGGCGTCGGCGTCGCTGACGCTTTCCACGCGGTCGGCACCGGACCAGTTCACGAGGATGCCGACGGTGTCGTCGATCACCGGCGCGGTGTCGGGATAATCGGCCGCGAGCGTGCCGAGCGCGGCAAAGCGCGCTGCGCCGATCGCTTGTTGATCATAGCTTTCGCCGTCGCGGCTCGCCCACAGCGCGATGGTGCTGGTAATTTGGTCGCGCCGCGCGAAGACGGGCGCAAGCGTCGGCACTTGCTGGCGGACCAGCGGCCAGGGAAGTTCCACGACGCGCGGATTGGGTGAGGAAATTCCGCCGCCGCCGCCGCTGCCGCCGATCTCCCGGGCAGCCGCCGCAATGGTTCTCGAAGCAGTCGCTACAACGATCGGCGCGGGCACCATCGAGGGCGGCGAGGGGAAGGTTTGTTGCGGCGCGGGGCCGTAAGGAGAATCGCTCATGGGGAAAAATTGGAGATTGGAGATTTCAAATTAGAAAGGGCCGGGGCCGTAAGGAGAATCGCTCATGGGGAAAAATTGGAGATTGGAGATTTCAAATTAGAAAGGGCCGGGGCCGTAAGGAGAATCGCTCATGGGGAAAAACTGGGAATTGGAAATTTCAAATTGGAAAGTTGGATGCCGGGCGAGCTCATGGCAGCACCTCGCTGCAACCTATCCGCCTCCTTGCGTCGGCGGCTACGAGGCGTGTGACATCTTTGCGATGGGATGATCCACTCATGGCAGCACCTCGCTGTAGTCCTGGGAAAGTTCGAGCGTGACGGACTGCGCGCCGGCGGTCTCCTCGGTCATGCTCGTGATGCGAAACGCCAGCACGTCGCCGGTGTCGGGGACGGTGGCGCGGACGGCGTCGCCCGGCAACAGGCCGGCGACGGCGACGGCGAGCACGCGGCAGTTGCAGGTGGCGACCGGCTTGGACTTCGCGGCGAGCACGGCTTTGGCGTAGCGGTCGGCGTTGGCCTGCGAGGTCAGCCAGCGGCGCTGGTTGGAGAGCATGCGTTGTTCGCCGACGAGCGCCATGTTGGCGTCGTTCATGACGATCCAGAGCGACTCCTGCAAATAAATGGCCGGCTCGCTGTAGAGGACGTTGAGCTGGTTGAGGGTGTCGGACCACGAGCCGAAGCTGAACCTCGGCTCCTCGACGTAATGCGCGGCCGTCAACAGCGGCGCGGCATCAAAGTCCGTCACATTCGGCACGAACAACTCGGCCTGGCCGCCGTTGTCGCGGAGGATGCCGCCGAAGTATTC
>Ga0114951_10000584_pt1 | contig 48934 bp, 40 predicted proteins | sample AM7aDNAmetaG_FD_88677 | JGI IMG/M metagenome (GOLD analysis project Ga0114951, IMG submission 88677) | Freshwater microbial communities from Finland to study Microbial Dark Matter (Phase II) - AM7a DNA metaG | ecosystem: Environmental > Aquatic > Freshwater > Lake | place: Finland: Lake Alinen...
TTGAAGAAAATGTTGCAAAATCTTAAAGAAAAGTTTTTTCACTTTATTTTTCGAATGCTTTTTAACCTTGATTTTTATTCAATCACCACGGAAAAATTGATTTTATAAGGAGCGACTAAATAAAAACTTAAGACAAATATATAAAAGTAAAGCAGTAAAATTAAGAATACGAAAGAAAGGTGAAATGAAGATTTTGTAAAATTAGTGGCTTCTTAAATTTTATTCAACTGTATATTTCTCATTATTCCTTTATAATTCATCCGTTTCAGAGGGCTTTTTGAAAAAAGCCTGTTAAATTCTTCTTCTGTCATATTTTCCCATTGCTCATCATTAACCTTTTTGAAAAAAGGATACGGATCGAAGCCCTTTTCTGTGGCTGGTCTGGCAAACTTATTCCAGGGGCACGCTTCCTGGCAGATGTCGCAGCCGAATATGCGGTTGTGAAGTTTTATACCGGTAGTTTCGTCAGTGTTATTTTTGGTTTCTATGGTAAGTGCCGCCAGACAATTACCGGCATCGATTATGCCGGCAGAAACAATGGCTGAAGCGGGGCAGGCGGTTATACACTTGTTGCAGGTTCCGCAAAGGTCTCTCGTAAAAGGTTCATCATATTGCAACGGTAAATCCGTGATAATGATGCAAAGGGAGAAATATGATCCCGCATCCGGTATGATCAGCAGGCCGTTTTTCCCGATTTTCCCCAACCCGGCACGAACAGCCCATGCTTTTTCCATGAGGGGTGCACTGTCGACAAACGACATGAATGAATAGGGAGCCAGTTTTTTCTGTATTTCACTGATGAGTTTCTCTGATTTTCCGCTCAGAACAGTGTGGTAATCATCGCCCAGAGCATAACGTGCAACACGGTATCTCGTATTCTGCCGGATTGTTTTGCCGGGAAAATAATTCATTGCCAGGACGATAATGCTTTTTGTGCCTTCCATTATCAGGCGGGGATCTGTTCGTTTGGCCCTGTTTTTTTCCATATAAGGTAAACCGGAATGAAACGAATTTTTTAACCAGTGGTCTAAAATCCGTGACTCTGCGTGAAGTTCAGCAGCTTCAGCAATACCGCAATAGTCGAATCCCTGAATTAAAGCTTCTTTCTTTATCAGAAGGCTATTCCCGGCTTTATCAATATTCAGTGATTTCACAATAGTTTACCTGCAAAATTGTTTGTACTGTTCTGAAACTGCGGTATTACCCAGTTGAATTGCTTTTTGCCAGTCGCTGCAGGCTTCTTTTGTCTTCATCAGTTTTTGTAATGAAATACCCCTATTGTGATATGCATCGCCTAAGGAAGGATTGATGGTTATAGCATGGTTGCAGTCTTCGATGGCCTTATCGTACTGTTGAAGCTTATTTTCAATAAAAGCCCTGTTACTGTAAGCCGAAGCATTTCCCGGTGTAAGGCGTACTACATTTGAGAAATCAGAAAAGGCTTCCTGCAGTTTATTTATTCCGGCATATAAAGCCCCCCTTTGCGTAAGTGCATCTGTATTTTCAGGTGACACCCCGATACAGGAACTCAAATCGTTAATAGCACCCTGAGTGTCTTTCATCAGTAGTTTAGTCATACCCCTGTTATACCAGGCATTTTCATTTTTAGGATCTGTGTTGATCAGGCTTGAAAAATCTTCGAGTGCACCTTTGTAATCTGTCATTTGTTTTTTAGCAATACCACGGTTATAGAGAGGGCTGCTGAAAGTACTATCCAGTTCCATGGCTTTGTTAAAATCCTTTATAGCATCCTGAAACCTTTTCATTTCTGATAAAACGTTCCCTCGGTTATTGTAATCTTTTGGGCTTCCGGGCGATAATTCAATGGCTTTTGTGAAATCTTTCAAAGCACCGTCGTAGTCGTTCATTTTCGATTTTGCCAATCCTCTTCCGCTATATGCATCTGTGAATTTAGGACACAACGAAATGCTCTTTGTAAAATCTTCAAGTGCACCCTTAATGTCGTTTATTTCGATCCGGGCTTTTCCCCTGTTGCAATAAAGTGAAAAATAATCCTGTGTCTGGGAAATAGCTTTGTTCAGATCCTCAATAGCTCCTTCGTAATCTCCTGCTTTCGCTTTCACATCGGACCTGTTGTTGTATGCCAGCACTGAATTGGCCGGATACTTATCAATAACATCGGTCCATAAAACAATACTGTTCTTCCAGACCCCGGTCCTTGAGAAGGAAGAAATGCTGAAAGCCATCATAAATATGGCAACCGAGAAATAAAACAGAGTTTTCACATTTTTTTTCAGTTCCCTGTATTTATTGAAAAACATGGATGACACTATAAAAAGTAATCCGATATATGGAACATAAGTATATCGCTCGGCGACCAAGCAAAAACCAACGGTGAGATGAATAATCGGAGCAAGCATAATCATATAAAAAAGCAGGCCGAAGATGAGTTCCTTTTTAAATTTCTCAGCAAATTTTGACCTTATCAGCCTGAATAAAAGAAAAGCAACGAAAATAATAAACAGAAACGATAGGTAATACGTGACCGGAAGGAATCCGTTGTTTTTTAATGGGAAAGGATGTGCTGCCGACATCCCAAACGGCACGAAGAACTTGATCAGGTAAAAAGACAAAGAATAAGATATCATGAAAACCCGGTCCAGGATATTGAAATTAAAATTGACTATGTTATCATCTTTAAAAACGCTTTGGGAAATCAGCGAAACAATCCCGAAAACCAGAGAGAGGGCGAGGAAGGGGATCTTCTGCAGAAGGATTTTGAAAGTAAGTTTTTTATCATAGAACCAATCCATCAATATCAGGATTATGGGCAACACCACGGCAGCAGATTTCGATAACAACGACAATACAAAGAGCAGAAAGGTCAGGAGGATATAGGATGTTTTTTTTCTTTTTTTAAAATAATGATATGCAATCAGACTGCTCATGAAAAAGAGGGTAAAAAGAACATCTTTCCTTTCCGTTACCCAGGCAACAGATTCGACATGCATTGGATGAACAGCAAAAAAGAGGGCAACTATACCTGCGGTTTCTTTTCTTCCAGAAATAAGTAAAATGAACCAATAGACCAGCAATATGTTTAAAAGATGAAGAATAAGATTAGTCATATGATAAGGCAGTGGTTTTTCACCGAAAAAGTGATATTCAGTTGCAAAACTCAGGGTTGTAAGCGGATGATACATATTCACATAATAAGATGAGAACATGGTTGAAATGCTTTGTACATTAAGGTCTCGGATATCCTTATTTTCGATGATCATTTTGTCATCATCCCAGTTGGTAAACCCGTTTTTTAATGAGCGGGAATAAACGACAACAGTCAATAATATAATCAAAGCAGGAATGATAAAATTTAACTTCTTTGAGCTGATTGAACGGGCATTATTTTTTTGCCCGGATACTGCTGCTTTTACTGGTTTTTTTACTGGTTTTTTCTTCATGGTTTATTGTTACAGTGTTTTGTCAGCATCCCTGGTGCCGACGAGTTCCCCTGGCTGGCAGCAGTTTGCCAGTTGCTGCATGCCTCGTTAATATTACCCGATAAAAAGTAAGCAAAACCGCGGTTAAAATAGGCATCAGGGTTAACTTCCTTATATTTTATTGAAGCTTCAAAATCGGATATAGCACCTTTATTATCATGCATAGTGCCTTTTAATATACCTCTGTCGTTATATGCATCTGCTGAAAAGGCATTGATATTTATTGCCGAAGTGTAATCTTTCATCGCTCCTTCATAGTTCTGGAGCTGGAACTTCGCTCTTCCTCTGTAATCAAAAACAAGAGAATACTGATTCAAGCCGAAAACAATAGCAGAATCAAATTTATTAATAGCTTTTTTGAAATTGGCCGTTTTCATAAATACCAGACCATGATTGAAATAAGCCTCGGCATAATCTTTTTTTATCCGGATGGACTGGGAGTAGTCTTTATCTGCTTCTTCATTTTTACCCTGGTAGAACAATTCCAATCCCCTGTTATTGTATGCTTCAGGGTAATCGGGGTACTTGTTTATGACATCGGAAAACAATACGATACTGCTTTTCCAGGATTTGCAGCGCTGGAAAGAAACAACGGCAAATATCCCTAAAACAATTACACTGCTAGCAATAAATAAAATCCTGAATTTATCTTTAAATTTTGTATTGTAATATTCAGTAAGGCTTACCACAATAAAGGCCATCCCTATGTAAGGCACATAAGTGTACCTCTCAGCAACCACGGCTCTGCCAACAGGCAGGCTGACAATCAATGAAATGGTAACAAGGAAAAACAGCAGGCCAAAGATGATCTCTTTTTTAATGACAGCTTGCTTTTTTTTGTTTCTGAACAGAAAATATAAAAGTGCTGCCAGTACAGGAACAATCATCATTGATAAATAATAAATCAGGGGTAAGAATCCTCCTGCTTTTACAGGCAAGGGATGGACAGCAGAAAGTCTGAATGGTACAAAGAATTTTATCAGATAAAAACAAACTGAATAAGAAGCCATGAAAATCTTGTCGGTAATGTTGTAAATACTCAGAGAAACAGAACCTTCTCCGAAGACATGCTGCGAAGAAATGGATAAAATGCCGAAAAGAAAAGAAAGCAGGAAAAACGGAACCTTTTCAATGATCGTTTTTTTGTTGATCTTTCTGCCTTTATAAAAATCGATCACCAGCAATACTAAAGGTAGGGTTACGGCTGCTGATTTTGAGAGAAGCGAAAGCAGGAAAGCAGCAAAACAGTATAACAGAAATTTTTTGTTTTGTGCCTTTTCGAGGTAGCTGCAATAAAATATCAGCGATAAAAGAAAAAAAGCAGTATAAAGAACATCCTTGCGTTCAGCTATCCATACTACGGATTCCACATGCATAGGATGCAGGGCAAATAAAAATGCAATAATAAATGCCATAAACTGTTTGCGGGTGAGGTAAAAGACCAGATAAAAAGCCAGAACAACATTGATCAGGTGTAACAAAATATTAATCAGGTGGAAGTACATTGGATTCATTCCGAAAAGGCTGGCATCAATGGCAAACGATAATGTTGTCAAAGGGTGATACATATTTGCGTAATATGTAGAGAAATATGTTTTTATTGACGAAGCATTCAGGTTTAATATATCAGGGTTCTGGTAAACAAGTTTATCATCGTCCCAGTTTACAAAGTTGTTTTTCAATGTTGGGTAAAAGGTTATGAAGGTAATCGCTAACAATATGATAATAAGGATATTGTTATTTAGTGATTTTTTTTTCACAGGAATTTTATCATTACTCTTGCTCTTTTTTATTGGAACTTTTTTACTCATGCCTGTATATTTAAATAATTTTTAACGGGATTGGAATAAATGCGAAGAAATATTTCTTCAAGTTCTTCTTTTTTTCCATCGATGGCTGAAAGCCCTTCGCTCATATAAATGATAAATTGTACTCTTTCTTCCTCTGAATAATGATCAGCGAATGTGTTTTTACCTTCCAGCAAATCATATGCTATGTAGTTGGTTTTCCAAATTTTGTAATTTTTATAGATACGATGATCAATTTCTTTTGCCAGTGCTGATATTTTTCCGGTTTCGGGGAAATGCCCGTCAATGTATTCCAGATACTGGCCAAAGGGTTCGCTCAGGGCAAGATGTATCTTTCCCTTTTGCTGAAATACACCGGTAAGGATACTATTCAGATCTTCACCGGGGTTTTTATGGTAAGTCTCGTTTTTTGAAAGATACAATTCTCTCACTTTCAGAAAATCACAGGGTTCATATTCGTATGACACGGATACAACGATAATGTTCAGGGGCAAAAAATCACCGAGGAAACCTTTCCTGCTGTTCATTGCTATCATTTTCAGAACACCGTCCTGAGTTTTATCCATGCCATCTTTGGTTCTTCCGTTTCGTTGTGAAATCCATACGGAAACCTTTTTCTCAGAAATGACATGCCGGATATATGCCGACACCAGCAAAGCGTTCTCATAAAGTTCTCTTTTGCTACCACTCCGTAACACACTGAACATTCTGTTCACTTTGCCGAAATCAATGAGGAAAGGTGAATCCATCAGGTTGCTGCCGAAAGTGATTTCTGTGGTTTCAAGTTCATGCTCCACCAATAATATTTGTAAAATACCCGAATCGAGAAAGATATCCCTGTGATTGGAAATATACAAACAGGGTTTGTCCGGACTCAAATTCTCAAACCCGCTGCAAGTCAGCCCATCAGATGATCTTTCCAGGATGATACGTATACCTTTATGCATATACTTTTTCTGAAATTCAAATGAAGTTCTCACCGACAGTAAATCTTCAGTAATTTCTTCCAACGAACGTTCAGGGAAAATGTAGCGAGCAATGGCAGCAAAATGAGAATGTGCAGTAATCCTGCCGAAAGCATCATTCAGCTCCTCATCATAGTATGGTCGCAGTGTTTCAAATGATGGCCGTGATTTTATCATCAGATGTCTGAGTGTATTTATTTAACAAATTTAAAAAAAACCTTCCTTGATTTACCTGCAAAGCTCAAATTTGAATAATTTTGTTGGTAATACAATAAATAATCAACTCTAATTATACTGTCATGCCACGAAGGGCTGATTGTGAAAAGCTGTTAAAACAAAAAGCGGGGGTGATCTGGCTCACGGGTCTTTCAGGTTCGGGTAAATCTACGCTTGCAAACGCGTTGAGTGCCGGATTGCTGGAACTGGGATTTGTTACCTGTATTCTTGATGGGGATGCCATCAGAAATACTGTTAATATCGACCTTGGCTTCAGCATGGGCGACCGAACCGAAAACATCCGCAGGACAGCCGAAATAGCCAAAATTTTAACCGGTTCAGGCCTGATTGTCATTACTTCATTCCTGAGTCCTACACATGCTATCCGTGAAATGGCAAAACATATCATCGGAGAGGATGATTTTATGGAAGTTTTTATAAATTGCCCTCTTGAAATATGCCGTAAAAGAGATGTAAAGGGCTTATACCTCCGGTCGGAAAAGGGTACACTACCTGATTTTACTGGGGTTGACTCTTTATATGAATCGCCGGCAGATCCTTTTATAGTAGTAGACTCTGCCTGTTTGAATATAGCAGAATCTACACGCCTGCTTCTGGATTCCGTGTTGCCAAGAATTACCTACAAACCTCAGACCTGCAATGAAGCGTTATAATGTCACCCATCTCGAGGAACTTGAATCGGAAGCTATCTATGTTATCAGGGAAGTAGTGGCCCAGTTCTCGAATCCCATGATGCTCTTTTCGGGAGGAAAGGATTCAATTGTTATGTTTCATCTTGCCCGCAAAGCTTTTTTCCCTGCAAAAGTTCCTTTTCCACTCGTGCATATTGATACGGGCCATAATTTCAAAGAGACACTTGAATTCCGTGATCAGTTGATGGAGAAAACGGCTCAGAAGCTCATTGTCGCTTATGTTCAGGATTCGATTGACAAAGGCAGGGTCGTGGAGGAAAAAGGGTTCTATGCAAGTCGTAACAAACTGCAGACGGCCACCCTGCTGGATGTTATTGAGGAAAATAAATTCGATGCTGCCATGGGCGGTGGAAGAAGGGAAGAAGAAAAGGCAAGAGCGAAAGAAAGGTTCTTTTCTCACCGTGATATCTTCGGACAATGGGACCCTAAAAACCAGAGACCCGAATTATGGAATATTTTTAATGGTTTAAAAAACCAGGGAGAACATTTCCGCGTGTTTCCACTGAGCAACTGGACCGAAACCGATATCTGGCAATATGTTTTAAAGGAGGATATCACTATGCCATCGCTGTACTTTGCTCATCAGAGAGATGTCTTTGAGCGTGACGGCATGTTGCTTGCCAAATCAGATTATATTCCGCTAAAGGCAACAGAGAAATGCAGTCTGCAGACGATACGTTTCCGTACAATAGGTGATATGACATGTACAGGAGCGTTACTATCTCAGGCTTGCAGTGTGGATGAGATCATCATGGAGATTTCCCTGAGCAGGATCACCGAAAGGGGGGGTCGTGCCGATGACAAAAGAAACGATACAGCTATGGAAGACCGGAAACGTGAAGGCTATTTTTAAGATGCTAACTTTATGACTATAAAACCTTACCTCAATACTGAACTTCTCAGGTTTACCACGGCAGGAAGCGTCGATGACGGCAAAAGTACGCTTATAGGAAGACTGCTTTACGACAGCAAAGCCATATATGAAGATCAACTTGATGCCATTAAAAGTTATACAGAAAAGAAAGGCGACAACAGCATTAACCTGGCATTGCTCACCGACGGGCTTAAAGCTGAAAGGGAGCAGGGAATCACCATCGACGTGGCTTACCGTCATTTCTCCACACCAAAACGAAGGTTTATTATAGCCGACACTCCCGGGCATATTCAATATACCCGCAATATGGTGACGGGCGCATCAACGGCAAATGCCGCTGTTATTCTCATAGACATCCGCAATGGCGTTACAGAGCAAACCATCAGGCATACGTTCATTGCTTCTCTTCTCCAGATACCACATATCATTGTGTGTGTCAACAAGATGGATCTGGCAGATTACAGCGAAGAAGCCTTCGAAAAGGTAAGGCAGGATTTTGTAGCTTTCGCTTCTAAAATGGATATTCAGGATGTACAGTTCATACCCATCAGCGCATTATACGGCGACAATATCGTGAAACGTTCCCCTCGTCTGGAGTGGTATGGCGGAGCTACATTGATTTATCTTCTCGAAAACCTTCATATAGGTAGTGACCAGAATCACATTGACACACGTTTCCCGGTTCAGTATGTGATACGCCCTCAGACTGAAAACTGCAATAATTTCAGGGGTTACGCCGGCAGGCTGGCAGGAGGTACTTTGAAGCCGGGTGATAGTGTTAAAATTCTTCCATCAGGTATGATCAGCAGGGTGAAAACACTGGAAATGAACGGTGTGCCAATGGAGATTGCCTATGCTCCGCAGTCGCTGATAGTTACACTTGAAGATGAGATCGATATCAGCCGTGGTGACATGATCGTCAGGGAAAATAATATTCCGCAGATCGAGAATGAGATTGACCTTATGGCATGCTGGCTAAATGAAAAGCCCATGAACGCAGGCGGGAGGTATATTGTAAAGCATACCACCCGTGAAGTCAGGTGCCTGATTAAAGAAGTTGTTTATAAAATAGATATCAATACTTTAGGACGAAATGTCATGGATAAGGAAGTGAAAATGAATGATATAGCACGTATCCGTATACAAACTTCCGCCCCTTTATTCATTGATGCTTATCGTCGTAACCGCAATACAGGAGGTCTTATCCTTATTGACGAAAGGACCAATGAAACCGTTTGCGCAGGCTTGGTGATATAAGAATTTGTGTCCCCGGAATTTATTGGGCGGGATTGAAAGAAAAGTGAAGAATCGAACTGTGAAAAGCTTCAGGGTGGATTCAGGACAATATTATTCGTACAATTCTTTGCCGCTGATAGCCAATAAGAAAGCACGAAAAACCCCTGATGGTTTCGGAATAAAAAATTTTTTTGTTCTGAATGGACTGAAAATGTCGCAAAATTTTATTTTTTCCTTTTCATTGCCAAAATAATCCTGCAGAAGTCTTCTGATCTTTCAGTCAGAGACTTATCGGTATCAAGGTAATTATATAAAGCTGACATTTGCAATCCGCCCTTTTCTTTCCAAATAAAATAGGGAGGTATTTGATGTTTCCGGTCAATGATGATAATATGATCATTGCCATTATAGTCTTGCAGTTCTATGAACCTGTTATTCAATGAAATTTCCAGCGTCTCCGTTTTTAGATCAGAAAACACCCTTTCATGAAGTTTTACCTGTTTGCCATTTTTTAGAATATAATCTATTAACTGATTGAAATTGTCAATGGTCAAACAGTTGAGCCTGTCTGTTTTCTTTTCACTGATGTTTTGAGGAGAGCATCTGAAGGCAATCAGCATTAAAAAAAAGAACAGATATTTTTTCATGGTATACTACAGTCCTTATTATATTATAATGGTTGTTTAATCGGTAATAATTATTTTGCTGACTGCAGAAGTTTTATCGTCTTGTACCAGGCGAATATAGTATATTCCACACGGCAAGTTGCCTCGTTGTAAAGTGATTGTCTGCCCTGAAATATGGTTCAGTTGCTCCGATATTTGTCCGTAAGAATTATAAATGAATAAGCTTGCGTCTCTGAGAATATTTTTAGTCTGTATAATGGTTTGCACTGAAAAAGGATCGGGAAAGACGTTGAGTGATTGTTTTTGTTCCAAAAAATATATGCCGTTTACCTGCCGGAGGCTGATCAGATCAAAATAACCATAGCCCTGAACCGGTCCCCCGGTCAGTCCACCATATAATACAACTGCTGCCGTGTCGCCTGCCGATAATGTGAATACGGATTGTACGCTTAATGATGCCCACAATGCGGATGAAGTTGTGTCTCCTGCCAGAATCGTTATTGCACCATTGTTTATTTTGCCGAAATAAATACCTACTAAGGGAGATGATTGGGTATACGCCCATCCCGAAAGAACAAAGGATTGCCCGTTGGTAGCAGAAAGTATTCTCTGAAATGCATAACCGGGAATGCAACCCTGAGTGTTTCCTCCCGAGACTTTTATGCACCAGTTGCCACCACCGGCCGGTGCGTCGTGGTACGGTTGCGCACCACATGTCCATTCCCATTGTGACAGATCGGAAGTTGAGCCATCTTCAAAACTGCCGTTGATCACTTGTGAGAACGAAGAAAGAGCAACGAAAAAGGAGAGAAGAACACATATGAATCTCATTTTATTTTGGTCAGTGTTTATAGTGCTGACTCTGCACTTTTATTTCATGACATTTTAAGGCCGGGGTCATTTCAATATTGTTTTATAAATTCATCAGTTTCAATATTGGTTTTAAACAGCTAATTAGTATAGCAACTGACGGATTTCTAAGGTCAGCTTATGGATATTATTTTTTACGGAGTTACACTCCGATTCCGCTGATTAAGTAATGTAAATTTACTAAAAAAAATCATTTTTTCAACATTTCCTCTTACAAATTTTCATACCACCATCGTCAATCATCTCTTTCTTTTATCTTTGCTTTCATATAAATACATACTGTATGAACCGCAGAGATGCCGTTAAATTAATGGGAGCTGGAGGCTTAGGACTATACCTGGCTTCCCGCTTATCATCAGCAAAAGCTTTGAATTCAATTCTTTCGGGCAATGACCTCACCAAGGAAATGTTCGGCAAAGATTTTAAATGGGGAACAGCTACAGCTGCGTACCAGATTGAAGGTGCTTATAACATCGACGGCAAGGGTGAATCTATCTGGGACCGCTTCACTGCAAATCCGAAACATGTTAAAACACGTGAAAACGGAAATGTAGCCTGCGATTTTTACCACCTTTACAAGACCGACCTGAGGCTGATGAAGGAAATGAACTTCGGTTGTTTCCGGTTTTCCACAGCATGGGCGAGGATACTGCCAGAGGGCATAGGAAAAGTCAATCAGAATGGTCTTGATTTTTACCATCATATGATAGATTTTTGTTTGGAACTCGGAATAGAACCCTGGCTTACGCTTTACCACTGGGATCTTCCCCAGGCTTTACAGGATAAAGGAGGGTGGGTTAACCGTGATGTGATCAGCTGGTTCAACGAATACACGGATGTAGTCACCTGCTCATTGGGCGGAAAGGTCAAAAACTGGATGGTACTGAATGAACCGGTTTCTTTTATCGGCGGCGGTTACCTTGGAGGTATTCATCCTCCCGGACACATCAATCTGAAAGAAGGAATCGCTGCCAGCCATCATGCGGTTCTTTGCCAGGCTGAGGGAGCAAGGGTAATACGTGCCAATGTTCCCGGAGCGAACATTGGTACAACTTTTTCGTGTGCACACATTGACCCGAAGAATACCAGGCACATGCACGAAAAAGCGGCAGCAAAGCTCGACGCCCTGTCGAACAGGTTATTTATTGAACCTGCTCTGGGGATGGGATATCCCACGGATGTGCTTCCGTTTTTTAAAAAAGTGGAGAAATATATGAAAGACGGCGATGAACAGAAGATGAAGTTTGACTTCGATTTCATCGGTTTGCAGAACTATACCCGTTTTGTAGCCAGGTTCGCTCTGATACCACCCGTTATTTGGGGAAATATAGTACCGGCGAAAAAAGTGACGAAAGAAGTACTGAATGAAATGGGATGGGAAATATACCCTAAAGGTATTTACGAGATATTGAAGCAATTTTCAAAATACCCGATAAAGACCTTCATCCTTACAGAGAATGGTGTTGCAGTTAAAGATAAGGTGGAGGATGGAAAGGTTCATGATGCCAGGCGTACACAGTTTTTTAAGGATTACCTGGCTTATGTTTTGAAAGCAAAAAACGAAGGGATCAATGTAAATGGTTATTTTGTCTGGTCGCTGATGGACAATTTTGAATGGGCCGAAGGATACCGCCCTAAACTGGGGCTTGTTGCTGTGGATTTTAAAACTCAGCAAAGGATTATTAAAGATTCGGGACTGTGGTTTAAGGAATTTTTGAAATAAACCGGCGACAAGGTTTAGTTTTTTGCCCTTTTCGGTTTCAGATGTACGTTTTTGAAAGCGTTAAATTTTACCCCTAAAAATCCATTGATAGCGAGCACGTTTGACATCATAAATATATTTTTATCAGGCATGATCATATTCTCTGTTTCTATAAACAAACCGCCGAAAAAGTTTTTGGAATTATAGCCCATCGACAGCCTGAAATTAATGCGGTATAACAACCTGACTTTCAATAAATCATCTTCAGGTTTGTGATACTGTTTTAACTGCAGCCCGAAGCCGCCGAAAAGGATAGGGGAAATGTACACCCTGTGTCCGATCACCCATGAAACTGTCGCTCCTATTGATGCATCTATCGAATAAAACATCATTTTTGACACATCTGAAAGTTCACCGGAATAGCCGGTTTCAGCTGGTATGAGCACAGTATCGCCCTTTAACTGCGTTATTCCAAGGTCGCCCATAGCAAGCAGAGAAAATGCACTTTTGTACTGTATATCTTTCTGGGTAAAGAAAGCATCAGACGAGAATTTCCTGTTATTAAATATCCAAAAACCCTCCATGCCAAGATATGTGTATTGAATATCAGGTCTTTGAGGTCGCTGGTTGTTTTCAAACCAGGAAGTGAAAAGCGATGTGGTGTTTTCAATGTAAAAGCCCTTGTATTGTCTGAAAATACCGCTGGCTATGAATTTCTGCTTTGTAAAGGTAAATTTAAAATCCCGGTATGTAGAGCTCCCGTATTTATCAGCTTTGCGCGTTGTATACGGTATTTTAAAAGAATAGGAGAGAGTGATGAATTTATAACTGGCGGCAAGCCCCATAGATGTGCTGACGTTGGGAATGTAAATGATCGACTTCTCCAACATACTGCCCATATTGAGAGGCGTCATACTTAATGAGATTACTTTATAATCGACCCAGCCCTTAATAATACAGTTTTTATTATAAGGTTTAATATAATTCGTGTCAATAGTGACTTTTTTTACCTTACCGGTATCTTTTTTTAATTCTTCTCCGTAACAGGCAGCAGCGATAAGGAAAACTAAAATAAATAGGATAGCCTGAATTTTGAATGTTTTCAGAAAGATCCTTTTAAAAACATTGAGTAAAGGGCCTTGCTGCATTGTTAACGGGTAAGTATGATCTTTTTGGTTTCAGATCCATTTCCGGTTCGTAAGGTGCAGAAATAAAAACCGGCCGGCAAAGCCGATGTGTTCAGCACTAAATGTTTTATGCCTGAAAAAGCAGCCGGTTCAATAGTAAGCATCTTCCCGCCGATAGCATTATATAATGTTAATACAGCAGTGGTATTCCTGTTGGTGTAAATATCAGCCATGAGTCTGTCGTTGAAAGGATTCGGATACACATTCAATTGTATATGGTCAGCAGGATCCGGTTCGTTTATCCGCATTCCCTGGAAAGGAGGGAATGAGATCAGGTCAAGAAAAGCAGCATCGTCACCCCTGCTATCGGAGTAATCCTTCTCGTAAGCCCATTTAAAGGTATGTGAGCCGGTACTCACCGGAAATGCAGCTCTGGCCCAGCCTTTTTCGCCTGACCACTCCGAAATCATTGTATTATCGATGTAAAAGCGGAGAAAATCATATTCTTCTTCGGAAGAAACTCTGCTGAAAAAGCTGATACTGTCATCAGAAAGGACCTCCATGGAAATACTGAGTTCCGATTTTTGCTGATCTCTAATTCTTCCAGACTGCAGACAATATGTTCCTTCATAAGGATAATTGGTAGAGATAAACCATAGAGAATCACCTGAATCCTGCCATGAAAAATGTGTCAGCGTTCCTGTTTCCCAATTTTCGGATACAACGCCAATTGTGGTATTGAATGTTTTCTGAGCCTGGTATACCGATGATCCGACGTGATAATTCAGGGCCACTGTTACAGCTTGTGGTGCAGAGGAGCTGACACTGATATTAAAGAGGGCAGATCCGGAAGTTCCTTCAGCAAATGTATTGAAATTGTAAGGTGATGAGGTTATGGTTATGTATGGATTGGCGGAGGTCAAACTTGCGGAGGTATTCGGCGCAGGAGCATGCCCTGTGTTTGAGGTGTGAATAATGATCTGGACACTCTCTCCCGGATCGAGGCGGCGGTTCCCGTTGCCGTTTACAACATCATTGATCACCATATTCTGAACACTCAGTACAGGAGCATTAAGGTTTACTGTGAATGGCGTTTCCCATTGCAATCCGTTATGATCACTGATGTGCAGTTTAAAGCGGGCAACATGCTGGTCAGGGATATCAGAGTTGACTATAAATGAATATGCATCTGCATGATAAACAGTGTCATTCTGATTGATATTGCCCCATAATTCGGTGGAGTCGTTTACGGTAACCAGCGAATCATCCGACCGGAGAACCGCAGTAACACCGGTGTCAGCCAGACCGTAATTTTTCAGGGTGACATTCAGGCTGATCGATTCACCGAAATCGGCTCTTCCGTTATTGTTTCCGCTTACATCGTTTATTGTTTTGCTTTTCATCAGCACGTAAGGGCCGTTAGGTGTCTGAACATTAAGAGTTCCGATGTAGGGCTGTCTGTTCTGTTTGGTGACAACTATATCTGCAGATCCGGGCACAGCAAAAGGAGTGATGCTGAGAACTGCCATTCCTGTTGCATCTGCAAATCCGGCACCATGAAGTATACCATTCTGTGAAAGGCCGACATATGAATACGGATCGGCATTGACAGTAAAGGTATTCATACCAAGGGGTATAAAAGGAGCATAGCTGACCGTCATGGCGGGAGGAACAGAAAAATAAACCATTAGCGAAGGGTCTCCCATGAGGTGGTAAATTTCCCAGTAATAATTATAATTGGCTGAGCCCTGTGTAACGGCAAGATCTCCGGCAAAGATCATCTGATCCATAGTGACATACCATTCTGAATATGGCTCACCATTGATATGAAAAGTTCTGTCGTAAGCACCAAGAGAGGTTCCGGCATAAGTAGGGTGTTCAACAATGGTTCCTACACCGACTCCCCAGTAATAGTCTTCGTCCCAATAGGAATTATTGGAAGCTCCGATATAACCGAGGGCCCCTTTCTGTTCAGCTCTCAGCAGAGATTCGCCGAAACACTCCGGTTCATCGAACTTATTGGTTACACAGCAGTTCCCGACCATGAGAGGATATTTATGCGCATTTTTAAGGCCCGGTACATCGCTGACACTGAATGGAGGATTTGCCCAGCCGGTTGAAGCTCCGTGTGCAGTATAGTTGGCATAACCCACTCCGTTACTGACCTTTTCAATGATGGCGGCAACACTGTCGGCGGAAGAAGGATAAAGGAAAGTATAAGAGAAAAGTCCCCGGGAAGCATTGAAATAGTTTTCCGTGCCGTAGTTGATCTGGCCGTTGGCCCAGACCTGACCATAATTGGCATCAATTCCTCCTATCATCACTACCTTATTCAGAAATGACGGGTCGGGCATCAGGTACTGTTCATATTCAAGAGTTTTATCTATCTGGGGTTGTAATTCACTGACGCTGGTAGCGGAAAATCTTCCGTAATAAACATCAGGGAAGATATCTCCCGTATATTCCGCGTAATATAAGTCGGTCACATGAGCACCGGTAGTACCATTGAAAGCTGGTACCTGTGCTATGTCGCCCACAAGAAGAATGAAAGTCGGAGCAGGATCGGAAGGTGTGCCATTATTATACAGGCTCTGCAGATAAGCCTTGATACTCGTCGTTGTTATCCCTACAGCCGGATTATTGGTATACGCTTCGATAACGGTAAATCCCTTTTTTGTTTTCCAGGCAATGAAAGGCTGCAACGCAGCCTGAAACATCGGATCGGCAACAATCACATATTTCACCGGTGCGCGGGTAATGGTATCTTTAAGATGCGCTGATGGAAAATTGTTGATGATCTGTGATGATATGGCAGAGAAATAAGGCGATTCGTTTCTGCTTTTTAACTTCCTTGTTGCCTCTGAATCGGCATTTTTAAAAGTCACTCTGACTTCCAGGTTTTTATAAACTTTAATTGTATGGGTGACCGGATTATACTGAACAGGTGCAATGTCAAGTCGTGCGAGGTTATAGCCCCTCATAATCCCAAGCCTTGTTATTCCGGCTACATTATCTCTATAAAATTCATTCTTCCCGTATATCATTTTATCCATTGCAAATTCGCCTTCAGGCTTGCTTTTAATGGCAGGCGGTTGGACGGGAACAACAGGGTATTGAATTCCAAATTCACTGAGTTTGTATTCCTGAATCTCTGAATACATAATGTTTACTTGGACCTGTCCACCCAAAGGAATTTCCATCAGTTTTCTCAGTACAGGAAGTTTAGGTGCGCCAATTTTGAAACTATACGAATATCCCTCGATATCCATCTGAATAAAATTGCCTTCCCGGGTTGTAAGTGTATTATAATTAATATCACCAACAGTATTGCTGAAAATCAGTTCTTTATCATTACTTTTTTGAATGACAAATGCATTCTTATCACCCGAAACCCGGATATTTCCGGATCGTAAACCTGTATGGAAAGTCATGATGAGTATAACAAGCAAGAGATATCGTTTTTTCATTTTGATATGTATTGATTTTACAAAATTACGTAATATTTACTAAATCAGTATAAAACCGACACCTAATCTGATAAAACAAAGTTCTGAAAAAAAAGTTTTTACCATTATAAAGTATAAAAGTCCGGGTAACGTTTAAGGACAATAAATTGACGCTTTATTCACTGCCTCTTTATAACCCAGCAAGGCTGCCTTTTTCAGATCTTCACAGGCACCTTTGTTATTTTTCATCAGGTCTTTTACTGCACCCCTGTAGTAATAGGCTTCTCCTGAGGGGCTAATTTTTACTGCTTTGTCCAGATCGGTGAGAGCCTGAATGAATTTTTTCATGTCGATATATAATATTCCCCTCTTGAGCCACCCGTCAGCTCTGGATTCATCAATCACGATCGCTTTAGTATAATCGTTTATGCCCATTTGGTATTTTTTAATCCTGGAGTAAGCATTTGCCCTCCCGATATAAGCGTCGAAACTGTTACGGTTCAGCATGATCACTTTACCGTAGTCTTTTATGGCAAGATCGAATTTTCCTGCCATATAAAGACATGTTGCCCTTTTCAAAAAAACGTCCTCTCCGGCTTTTGTTTTGAGATCCGTTATAATCGAATTATAATCTGCAACAGCTTTATCGTATTCCTTGTTATTAAAATAAGCTGAAGCCCTTTTCCTGAGAGATTCACCGGCCTGAAATTTGTATTCTATAGCCTTGCTGTAACCTTCTATCGCACCAGCGGGATTGTTCTTTTTAAGATAATTCTCAGCTAAACGATACCACGATTCACCATGGGCAGGATTCACGTTGGTTACTTTCTGCAGATCTTTGATTGCCAAATCCGTTTTTTCTGTTTTTTCGTAAATCAACGCTCTTTCGTAATAATATTTCCACATATCATTTCTGAGTTCAATGGCTTTGTTGATGTCTTTTAAAGCAGCGTCCGTTTTTCCTGCCTTACTGTAAATCTTTGATCTGCCGGAATAGGATTCTGCCGCATCCGGATATGCACCGGTTATGAAATCGAAATCAGCAAGGGCTTCTTTAAACATATTTTTATCCATATATGCCAGGCCTCTGTCCTGATATGCCAGATAATACTTGGAGTTCTTACTGATGCATAAATTATATTGCTTTATGGCTTCATCAATCTGCCCTTTGGCATAATAGCATTTCCCTTTCCAGTAATAGGATTCGTAGTCATAAGGGCTTTTTTTTATGATTTTATCATAGATCAGGATGGCTTCATCATATTTTCCGGCTTTGTATTTTAACCCGGCATCTTTAAAAAGTGGTTCATTTGACTGGGTATAAGAACTCACAGAATATGACAAAAGAAAGAAGAACAGAAGAAATGTTTTTTTTAAGCGCATTGAAAAATGTTATAAAGGTGTGTAAACGAGCATGTATTCATCCATTTTCTCATAAAATAACTGATGTTTTTCTGCAACATTTTCTGAAATAAGTGTGGCATCGAGTTTCCCTGGAGATTTATACCTGAATGCATCGATTGTCATGTCCCTGCAAAAATCCAGATTGCCTTTTCCGGCCATTTTGAACAGGGCTTCTTTGGCACACCAGTATGCATACATGTAGTCCAGCCGGAATGCCTCATCTATCCCGCTGATTTCTTTTTCGCTCATGAATTTATCATATACTTTTTCGATACGGGCTGTGATCTTTTCAATATCAATGCCGACAGGAATTTCCGGATTGATGATCACGGCTGAATAATCTCCTGAATGGCTCACTGAAATATACGATTTTTGCCCTTTCAGGAAAGGCTTGCCATGTTCATCATATAACACTTCCTGTTTTTCTCCCAGCAGCGTATTTAACAGCAGACGGTACGACAGCCAGTGCTTCTTCCTCAGTTCCGGCCTGAATCTGCTGTAATGCTCATTCTCTCCGGCATCAAGTCCGGCAGCTTCCTTTAAAACCTCTACTGTTTCAGTGATATGCCAGACCCCGATTACTGATCCTGATAAAGTCTTAATGTTGGTTACAAGCGGCATAATAGTAGTTCGGTCTTCAAAATTACAAAATGCATAAAAGCAGATTTCATTTTATTCATATCTTTGCAAAAAATTCTAAAATCATGAAGAATAAAGTAACAGAAAAAGAGCTGAACTATAAAGTTGCTGATATTAATCTTGCTGACTGGGGCAGGAACGAAATTGAAATTGCTGAAAAGGAAATGCCGGGATTGATGTCAGTCAGATCGAAATTTTCAAAACAAAAACCCTTAAAAGGTGTGCGGATCTCCGGTTCGCTTCACATGACCATACAAACTGCCGTTCTTATTGAAACACTTGTCGAACTGGGTGCTTCTGTAAGATGGGCAAGTTGCAATATTTTTTCAACGCAGGACCACGCTGCTGCTGCCATTGCAAAAACAGGGGTTCCTGTTTTTGCGTGGAAGGGCGAATCGCTTGAAGAATACTGGTGGTGCACACTACAGGCACTTACATTTCCGGGAGGTAAAGGCCCGCAGCTCATCGTCGACGATGGCGGCGATGCAACATTGCTTATCCATAAAGGTTTTGCAGCAGAAAACAATCCTGCTTTACTGAAATCAAAAGCTTCAAACAAAGAAGAAAAAGTGATCCTTGATCTGTTGAAGCAGGTGAATTCTGAGCAAAAAGACAGATGGCATAAGGTTGTAGAAGAATGGAAAGGCGTGTCAGAAGAAACTACCACCGGTGTGCATCGTTTATATCAGATGAAGGAAAGAGGCGAACTGCTCGTCCCTGCTATCAACGTGAATGATTCTGTTACGAAATCGAAATTCGACAACCTGTATGGGTGCCGTGAGTCACTTGCCGACGGAATTAAAAGAGCCACCGATGTGATGATAGCCGGTAAAGTGGTTGTGGTCCTTGGTTATGGCGATGTGGGCAAAGGCTGCGCCAAATCAATGAAATCATATGGGGCACGTGTCATTATTACCGAAATAGATCCTATATGCGCCCTGCAGGCTGCCATGGAAGGTTTTGAAGTGGCAACTGTTGAGCAGGCGCTTCCGGAAGGAAATATTTATGTCACCACCACAGGTAACAGGGATGTGATAACGGCTGAGCATATGATGAAAATGAAAGATCAGACCATAGTGTGCAACATTGGTCATTTTGATAACGAGATTCAGGTGGATAAGCTTATGGATATCAAAGGGATAAAACTGATCAACATTAAGCCACAGGTAGATAAATATGTTTTTCCGGATGGCCATGCAATTTTTATCCTGGCCGAAGGCAGGCTTGTTAACCTGGGTTGCGCTACCGGGCATCCGTCATTTGTCATGAGCAATTCATTCACCAACCAGACCCTTGCCCAGATCGAACTCTGGAAAAACAAAAACAATTACGCTATCGATGTTTACCGCCTTCCGAAGAACCTTGATGAGGAGGTTGCCCGCCTTCATCTTGAGCAACTGGGAGTTACCCTGACAAAACTCAGCAAGGAACAATCGGATTATATAGGTGTCCCTGTTAACGGGCCCTACAAACCGGATCATTACAGGTATTGATTCCTTTAGTTGAAAACGTACAATTGCCCGCCTTCGTAATTAGTCCGGTACTGTTTCAGTGAATTTTTGGCAGGACCTGCAAATGGTGATCCGTCTAATATAATGAACTTTGAACCACAGGTTGAGTCCATAACTGTAATACCGGACGATTCCATATGTACCTGGGCTGTTGCTTTCTGGTAATCATAAGGGCATGCTCTGTCGTAGGCCAGAAATTCATCCAGCGAAAGATGATACAGCAGTATCCCCCTGTATCCCCCGGTTACATATACCCAACCCCCGATAGGATTCAGACTGGAATATTGAGCGGAAGAAGGATTAACCATAAAATTCACATATACATCAGGTATTGACTGTTGCTCTTTACTGCATGAATTTGTAAAAATTAAACAGGCAGAAAGCATTAAAAACCGAAAAAGATGTAATTTTAGCATGTGAAAAGCCCTGATAAAAAATAAATAATCATATGAATTTCTCCTTTAAGAAACGATTTACAAATTTACTTATTTTCCTGATATTATTTTTTTCTGTAATTGCAAACCAGAGTTGTAAGACAAGCTCGAAAAGCCAGAGTGCCGAGCAGACGGAACAAAAACAAAAACAACGGCAGAAAGAAGAAGATGCCAAATACCAGAAGGCGGTGAAGCAACATATGAAGGACCAAACAAAGGCAACCCGAAAACGGATGAAAAAGAACAGGAAAGTTGCACAAAATAATACCAATGTTAAAAAGGAATGTTTTCTGAAAAGATGGTTTGGCAAAAAGAAGGGCGCATGCCAGCAAAACGTTCAGTAAAAAACAATATACTGTAATAAACACTTTATTTACAGGTTTATATAAATAAACCTGCAGTGGTTCAGTTTGGCCTGATCTCCTTTTTTAATTAACCTCCGATTATGATCAGGTTTGAAACACTTATTTTTTTTGTTTTTGTTAATAAAAGTTAATGTTTTTATCAATTTTATTCATAATTTTACCATCTTTTTTTAAGAGGGATATTAATATTAATATAATCTAATATGATAAGAAAATTATTATTTGCAATAACTATTTTGCTGTCTGCAAATTACTGCGTTTTTGCTCAGTCGGGAACACTGAAGGGAAAGATCCTGGACAAGGATAAAAAGGAGCCAATTCCCTTTGCCAATGTTGTGATTGAACAAGGGGGAAAGCAATATGGCGGGGCAACCACAGATTTCGACGGGAATTATACCATAAAACCAATTCCTGCAGGAAAGTACGATCTGAGGGCAACTTATGTAGGATATAAACCCACACTTACCAAAGGCCTGATTATCAAGTCTGATCAGATTACATTTTTCGACATTAACCTGGAATCCACAGCCCAGCAGTTAAACGATGTAATTATCACTGACTATAAAGTGCCATTAATTTCTAAAGACCAGACAACATCAGGCGAAACGGTGACGTCCGATCAGATTAAAAATATGCCGGGCAGATCAGCAGAATCTGTGGCCATTACTGTAGGTGGCGTTTTTTCACGCGATGGCAGTATGGGAAGCGTCAGGGGTCAACGTACTGACGGAACGGTTACTTTTATTGATGGTATACGTGTCAGAGGTTCTTCCAGCATTCCTAAATCAGCAATAGAACAGGTTTCAGTGATCACCGGTGGTACACCAGCGAAATATGGCGAAGCAACCGGTGGCGTTCTCAATATTACGACCAAGGGCCCGGCAAGAGAATTCGGCGGAAGTGTTGAAGGAATCACTTCCGAGCTTCTCGATGCTTATGGTTACAATGTTTTAGGTGTCAGTATTAACGGACCGCTGATCAAGAGCCATAAAAAAGATGATAAAACCTCACTGCTCGGATTTTTTATTTCTGCAGAAGGTTCTTATGTGAAAGAACCAAATCCTTCGAGTATAGGGTATTATAAAGTAAATGACGACAGGCTGAGTTACATCGAACAGCACCCTCTCCGCCCTTCAGGTACTGGATTTGGAAGTTACAGGGAAGCTGAATTTACATATCTTGATCAGATTGAGAACGTTAAAGCCAGAGATAATGCTGCCGCCACGGGTTTAAATGTTACAGGGAAAATTGACGTGAAAACCACGAAAAATACCAACCTGACTTTCGGGGGAACTTACATATACAGCGACCGTGATGGCGGAAACTCCCTGTTCAATAAAGAAACAGGAGAGGGCATTAACAGCACTATGCGTTTTTTCGGACGTTTCACACAGAGATTCCCGACAGAAACTGACAGCAAAGCATTCATCAAAAACGTTTTTTATCAGATACAGTTTGATTATACGAAAGTTCATGGCGTTTCACAAAGTTCACTTCATAAAGACCGCCTTTTCGATTATGGTTATGTGGGTAAATTTACTTTGCACAAAGCCAAAGGTTACAGCAATCCTTCCAGTATTATTATTGACGGCGTACAATACGACAACGCAAGGATCTTTCTGGGCTGGTACGACACACTTGTTGATTTCCAGAGGTCTAACGTTAACCCCCTGCTGGCCAACTATACTCAGCAATACTATGATCAGTGGAAGGGACAGAACTATGCGTTTTTTAATACCGATGTCATCAGGAATGGAAAAGGTCTCTTGAACGGTGATTTACCTGATAACGTGTATGAATTGTTCAGCAGCCCGGGTATCCCTTACAATGGTTATTCTGTTTCGGATGAAACCCAGCTTGGAATAAATGCCAACGGTTCGGCCGATATTGGTAATCATGCCATTGAGTTTGGTGTACAATATGAGCAGCTTACCGACCGGAGTTACGGATATTATCCAGTTTCTTTATGGACACTCATGCGTTTTTATACCAACAGTCATATCATTCAGCTTGACCTGAAAAACCCTATGATGTCCTATGATGAATTCGGAAGGCTGACGGTTGATTATAACAGGCTTTATGACAAAAATTCACAGACATTTTTTGACTATAATTTAAGGCAGAAATTAGGATTACCTGTTGATGGTACCGATTGGATAGATATTGACAATCTTGACCCAAGCACTTTCAACATCAATATGTTCAGTGCCGATGAACTCCTGAGGGACGGTAACAACTCTCTTGTATCTTACTATGGATATGATCATACCGGAAAAGTACTCACCAAACAACCCAGCCTTGATGACTTTTTCAATGCAAAAGATGCATACGGTAATTATACGAGATATATCGGAGCTTTCCAGCCTATCTACATGGCAGGTTACATCCAGGATAAATTTGCCTTTAAAGACTTGATTTTCAATGTTGGTGTGCGTGTTGACCGCTTCGATGCCAACCAGAAGGTTCTGAAAGACCCCTATCTTTTATACGAAGCTTATACCGTCGGCAGTACGAAAGTACAGGATATGGTAAACAACATGACCAATGGATACCAGATACCTTCAAGTATGGGTAGCAATTATACGGTTTATGTTAATGATTTTAATAATCCTTCGGCCATTATCGGTTACCGGAACGGAAGCAACTGGTACAACTCCAGCGGAGCCATTGTTACCGACCCTGATAATCTGGCAGCACTATCGGGTGGGACCATTCAGCCTTACCTGATTGACGCTAATAACCAGAAACCGGGTTCCAGTGCTTTTAAAGATTATGTACCCCAGACAACGGTGATGCCACGTATATCATTTTCATTCCCTATATCCGAGGATGCTCTTTTCTTTGCCCATTATGACGTGATTACAAAACGTCCTACCTCAGGACTTAGAATGGATCCGACCGAATATCTTTACTGGCAGGCAAAAGCAGGAAACTCAGTATTTTCAAACCCTAACCTGAAGCCTGAGAAGACTATTGACTATGAGATCGGGTACAACCAAAAACTATCCAACAGTTCATCCCTGAAAATATCCACCTATTACAGCGAAGTGCGGGATATGGTGCAGACATACAGATTCTCGGGCGCATATCCAACATCCTATATCGCCTTCAACAATATTGACTTTGGAACTGTAAAAGGACTGACCATCAGTTACGATTTGCGCCAGACCGGAAATGTCAGTCTGAGGGCAAGTTATACCCTTCAGTTTGCCAATGGTACCGGTTCAGATGCTGCTTCAGGCCTTACCCTGGTTTCATCCGGACAACCAAACCTGCGTAACCTGGTACCTCTGGACTACGACCGTCGCCATGCCATCACCCTGTCGTTTGATTACCGTTATGGTTCAGGAAAGGATTACAACGGACCCCGGATTTCCAAAAAAACCAAAGACGGTAAAGTCAAGAATTTCATGTTGCTTGAAAATACCGGTCTGAATATTACATTCACGGGCGGTTCCGGTGTCCCTTACAGCAAATCAAGCAGGATAGTTCCTCTCGGCGGATCAGGATATGTTCTGCAGGGTTCCCTTGGTGGCGCACGTCTTCCATGGGAATTTTTCATAGATGCCAAGATTGACAGGGATATTGAATTTAAATGGAGCGGCAAGACTAAAAAACAGGGCTACCTGAACATCTATCTGCAGGTTCTTAATGTATTGAATACACAAAATGTGATTACGGTATACAGGGCCACCGGTAACCCCGGTGATGACGGTTATCTTGCTGCTGCCGAATGGCAGTCAACCATCAATAATCAGATTAACTCGCAATCATACAGAGATCTGTATTCCATTGCAGTCAATGCCCCCGGTAATTACAGCTTACCCCGCAGAATAAGACTGGGATTAATTTTAGGATTTTAATTGAACATTTAATATTACTTCATATATGAAAAACATAGTTCGCATAGTTCTGATCATTGCATTGGCTGCGATAACTTTAAATTCGAATGCGAGGGAAGTTCCCGGTAAAGGCAAACCCAAAATGCTGAAAAGCAATTCTGAAGTTGCAGAGTCATGCCTCCCCGCCACGGGGCACATGGACCTCAATATAAATAATGTACGGGCCCGGATCAATACAGGTGGTGATATGTGGTGGGATTTTGAAATTGCCCGCTATGAGATTCCCAAAGGATCAGGATCATGTTCCATGTTTTCCGCTTCATTATGGATGGGAGGGGTTGATGAAAACGGACAGCTCAAGCTTGCTGCGCTACGCTACCGCCAGTCAGGAAATGATTTCTGGCCGGGACCGCTTTCTATTGATGGATATGCATCTGTTTCCCCGGAAACCTGTAAAAAATACGACAAGCATTTCCCAATTACAAGGGCAGAGGTGGAAGAGTTTAAAGGCTGGTTTGCCGATCCCAGTTCTTATCCTGATTACCAGATACCCAAATCCATTACCGACTGGCCTGCCCATGGAGATATGGATTTAAACCAGGCATTTTATCTGGCCCCTTTCTTTGATAAAAATAAAGACGGGTTATATAACCCAACGGATGGGGATTATCCTTACTATGATCTCGATAACGCTCTTTGCCCGAGATACCTGCCTGCAGGCCAGCGACCTGAAAGAGCAAGAGTTAGAAACGGTGAATTAACAGACACTACCGGTATCCTTGTTGATCAGGTTCTCAAAGGTGACCAGACACTATGGTGGGTATTCAACGATAAGGGGAATGCCCATACAGAAACTCAGGGGCAGCCTATCGGGATGGAAATTCGTGCCCAGGCGTTTGCCTTTGCTACCAACGACGAAATCAATTATATGACCTTTTATTCATATGAACTGATAAACCGCTCTACCTATACCCTGAAGGATACCTATTTCAGCCAGTGGGTTGACACCGACCTTGGAAATCATCTGGACGACTATGTGGGATGTGATGTTGGTAGAGGACTTGGGTATTGCTATAACGGCGATGATTTTGACGAAGATCAGGGCGGCCGTAAAGGATATGGCAATACACCCCCGGCTATCGGTGTTGACTTTTTCCAGGGTCCGTATATGGACCCGGATGGTCTTGATAATAAAAAGTTCAGCTGGGTAAGGACAATAGACACAACAGTCACACCTCCCCGCATCGACAGTTCATATCAGCAGATTATGGATGTTAGTATCAATGGTGTAAACTTCAATGATGGCATTATCGATAACGAACGTTTCGGGATGAGAAGGTTTGTATATCACAATAACTCTTTGTCGGGTGTTCCCCAGTATATGACTGACCCTGAGATTGCCGTTGAATATTACAACTTCCTCAGGGGGATATGGAAGGACAACACCAAGATGAAATATGGCGGTAATGCTCACACAGGATCTCCGGGCTCAACCAATGTCGATTGCGATTTCATGTTTCCCGGCGATTCCGATCCCTGGATGTGGGGAACCAATGGACAAGTACCTCCGGGGGGTAATTACTGGACAGAAAGAACCGCCAAGAACCCGCCCAGCGACCGCAGGTTTATGCAGTCGGCAGGGCCGTTTACCCTGAAACCGGGTATGGTGAACTATATCACTGTTGGTATTCCCTGGGCAAGGGCAACAACGGGTGGTGCATGGGCTTCCGTGGTATTGTTAAGACAAATCGACGATAAATGCCAGGCTTTATTTGATAACTGTTTCAAAGTTCTGGACGGACCTGATGCTCCTGATCTCATTGCACAGGAACTGGACCGCGAAGTGATCCTTTACCTCGAAAACAGAAAAATATCCAATAATTATAAAGAAAAATACAGGGAATTTGACCCCAATATACCCGATTCACTGGAAGTTATTACGACTACTTATGTATCTGATACCATTGACCCGAATGTGTTCCATCAGGTTATCAAGAAAGATACCAAAAAGTTCAACAGGTATTATAATTTCGAAGGTTACCAGATATTCCAGCTGAAAGATGCTACGGTATCTGTTGCCGAAGTTTATGATGCTGACAAATCAAGGCTTGTTGCACAGTGCGACGTTAAAAATCTGGATGCTGCCGGCAACGGAGTTGGTCAGCTTGTCAATTATACCTATAGTCAGGCCTTACAGGGATTCGTTCCCCAGGAAATGGTGAATGGTGCCAATGTGGGGATCTCACATTCATTTACAATCAAGGAAGATCAGTTCGCTTCGGGTGATAAACGCCTTGTGAATCATAAAAAGTACTATTTCGTAGCTATCGCTTATGGTTACAATGAGTTCATGAAATATTCGCAGGATATTGGATCTCAACAACCCGGCGTCAGTGGTTTAACGGGTCAAAAAGAACCTTATAAAGCAGGAAGGAAGAGCCCAACAGGAGCAATAAAATCCATTACGGTTATCCCGCACAAATCAGAACCCGAAGCAAACGGCACTATCATCAATGCAAATTATGGCAGCGGACCAAAGATTACCAGAATGGAAGGCCAGGGTAACGGGGGTATGGTTATTGATATGACTCCCGAATCCATTGAAAGTTTGCTTGCCAGTCCGAATTCCAGGATAGAAAACCCTGTTTACATGAACGGCAAAGGACCTGTCAACATTCGCATAGTTGATCCGCTAAACATTAAAAAAGCCGATTATACCATTAAGCTAAAGGTGATCAATGATAAGATCGATACCGCCCGCTGGACACTTGAAGAAAAAGATGTCAATGGCAATGTGATAAAAACATATTATTCTGACACCACCATTGCTGTTGCTGACGAAAAGCTGTTTATTGATGATGGACTTGGATTCTCAATCATCATACAACAGGTTAAGAAACCGGGAGATCCTAATTCGGTTGACAACGGTGTTCTGGAATCAAGCATTACATTTGCTGACAGCTCTGTAAGGTGGATGTCGTTTATAGCTGACCGTGATGAGCAGAGCTCTTATAACTGGATTCGTTCGGGCACATTGCTGGAACTTGATCCGAGCGGTAACCCGACCGATAACTGCGATTATTATACCTCTTTCAGCAATGGTACTGCCGGCGGATGGTATGACGGGAATAAAAATTACCAGAAAATTATTTCCGGCGGCTGGGCGCCCTTCTTTATGACTTCCATATTTAAAGACGGCCCCGGTTATTCTTTCAATAAACGTCCGCTGAATAAAAATAAACTTGAAAACATAGCCAGCGTTGATATTGTCTTTACTCCCGATAAATCGAAATGGACCCGTTGTCCTGTTATTGAAATGGGAGAGGATTCCATATTAAATGAAGGACGCAAAAAGAAGTTTACCATTCGTGCCGGGCAATCGCTGGGGAAAGACAGCATTCCTGACGGCACTGGTACGGGCATGAGCTGGTTCCCGGGTTACGCCATTAACATTGAAACAGGAGAACGCCTGAACATGGCTTTCGGCGAAGACTCATGGCTGCAATCCGACAATGGCAGGGATATGTGGTTCAATCCTACTTTTAACGAAACGGGATTGTTTGACCAGGTCAGGTTTGGGGGCAAGCACTGGGTGTATGTTTTCGGACATGACGCCGATGGCCCGATTGAATGCCCTGCATATGATGAAGGTGCCTGGCTGAAAAGCAAGCTTACTTCTGCAGCCATTGTTGACCTGATTAATGTTTATAAAAGCGCCATGTGGGTCGGTTGCCCGATGTCCGTGGAGAAAACCAAATGGCTTGCAAATGAAGCTAAAATCAGGATTCGTATCGCGAAACCTTACAAACGTTATTTTTCAACCTCAGGCTTTTCAGTAGCCAGTCCTGATAATAATAACTACCCCATGTACAACTTCACCACGAATGATATTTTTACCGTTTATAATGATAATCCGACGGCTAAAACTGCTCTCGACCTCATCAAGGTGGTTCCTAATCCCTACTATGGTTTCAGCGAATATGAAACCAGCCAGATCGACAACCGCATTAAAATTATTAACTTACCTGAAGTTTGCACCGTGACCATCTATTCTCTGAACGGCGTAATCATCAAGCAGTTTAATAAAGCCGATGCATCGACTTATGTTGAATGGGATTTGAAAAACTTCGCAGGAATTCCTATAGCAGGGGGCGTGTATATAGTTCATGTAAAAGCTCCCGGTATCGGAGAGAAAACTGTTAAATGGTTTGGTGCTCTTCGTCCCATTGACCTTAACTCGTTCTAAAATAATCCTTGTATGAATAAAATAAATTCAAAGTATATGAGATATTTATATAAATCAATAGCGACTGTTTTTATTACAGTATTATTGTTATCTGCATTGAATAGCAGTGCAGGGAATAAAGACAGGTCGGGACAGGCAGGTGCGTCTGAACTGCTGATCAATCCCTGGGCCAGGAGTTCCGGCTGGGGGGGCGTTAACACGGCCAATGCTATGGGACTGGAAGCTACCTACAGCAATGTTGCAGGTGTTGCTTTTACCAATAAGACAGAACTGATGTTTGCATACACACGTTGGTTTGAAGGCTCGGGAATAAACATCAGTGCATTCGGCTTTTCGCAGAAAGTAGGCTCTCTTGGTGTTATCGGGATGACCATATTTTCAATGGGCTTCGGAGAAATTGAGAGAACTACGGTAAACCAGCCGGAAGGCGGCATCGGAACATACTCGCCGAAGCTGATGAATATCGGACTCTTCTATTCGAGGGCTTTTTCGAACAGTATATATGGAGGTGTGTGTGTGAAGATCATTTCCGAATCTACCGACGATATTACCGGAACAGGTGTTGCTATCGATGCAGGAATTCAATATGTTACAGGGAAAACAGATAATATCAGATTTGGTATATCGTTAAAAAATATAGGACCGACGATGAAGTTCAGTGGCGACGGATTATCTTTCAGGAATACAGTTAATGGTTATCAGGCCACTGTAGAACAGAGATCTGCTGATTTTGAACTGCCATCCTTGCTGAACATCGGTGCATCCTATGATTTTAAATTTACCAATCACCGGCTGACTATAGCCGGCAATTTCAGAGCTAATGCTTTTACAAAAGATGAATATACCCTTGGTCTGGAATATGCATTTAAAACCTATCTGATGCTCAGGAGCTCCTATACTTATGAGGATGGAATGTTTTCCAAAAACAACAGAACAACTGCATATTTGGGCCCAGCTGCCGGAATTACAATCCAGGCTCCTTTAAATAAAAAAGGGTCAGCTTTTTCTATTGACTACTCTTATCGCTTTTCAAAACCCTATAAAGGAACCCATACTATAGGAGCGAGAATTAACTTATAGAACTTATTATCACCGGTATTCTTTGGAGACCCTCCCAAAAGGGTCTCCAATCTTTTTATCAGTTTAAAAAAAGAGTCTTATGGCAGAAACAAATTATTACACTGAGGAAGGGCTGAATAAATTAAAGAATGAGCTGAACAGGCTGATCACCATTGAACGCCCATTAATCTCAAAACAGATTGCCGAAGCGCGGGACAAAGGCGATTTATCGGAAAATGCAGAATACGATGCAGCTAAAGATGCACAGGGTATGCTTGAACTGAAGATATCCAAACTTCAGAAAGTTATTCAGAATGCCCGGATTGTGGATACTTCCAAGCTTGATCTGTCGAAAGTTTTGATATTTACCACCGTGAAAATAAAAAATATCAGAAACGGCATGATCAGCATATACACACTGGTTCCTGAAAATGAAACCGATCTGAAGCAGGGTAAAATTTCAGTCACATCACCTATTGCAAAAGGCCTTTTAGGAAAAAAAGCCGGTGAGAGCGCTGAAATTATTGTTCCTGCCGGGAAACTGGAATTTGAGATTGTTGAAATAATCAAATAGAATATGGCAAGTATTTTCACAAAAATTGTAAACGGAGAAATCCCTTCCTGGAAAGTAGCTGAAGATGAAAACTATTATGCCTTCCTGGATATAAATCCCCTGGCCGAAGGACATACCCTGGTCATTCCGAAAAAGGAAACTGATTATATATTTGATATCGAAGACAAAGAATATGAAGGTTTATGGGCATTTGCCAGGAAAGTTGCAATTGGAATAAAAGCAGTTGTTCCGTGCGAAAGGATAGGTATTGCCGTAATAGGCCTCGAAGTGGCACATGCGCATATTCACCTGGTGCCGCTGAAAACCATCTATGACATTGATTTCCGCAAACCGAAACTGAAATTAAAACCGGAAGAGTTTTCAGGAATTGCAGCCCGGATAAGCTCAGCTATTAAATAACCATTATTTTTTCCTTTCCGGGTTCTGGCTTATGAAGCTATCCCAGCCACCGTATTTTTTATCGTTGGACTCAAACCCTTTCTGAAATGAATGGCAAACTGCGGCAGCCAGTCCGTCAGTGGCATCGAGGTAGGAAGGTGCTTTATCTATTTTAAGAATGCGGTACAGCATGGCTGCGACCTGTTCTTTTGACGAACTCCCGCTGCCTGTAATGGATTGTTTTATTTTACGGGGGGAATATTCATTCACTGGCAGATCCCTGTATAAGGCGGCTGCTATAGCAACCCCCTGGGCTCTGCCTAATTTAAGCATGGACTGCACATTTTTCCCAAAGAACTGTGCTTCAATCGATAATTCATCAGGATGATATTCATCGATTAAAAAAAGGGTTTTTTCAAAAATTTTCTTTAGTTTTATTGCCTGATTGTCGTACTTATTTAATTTTAATACCCCCATGGTTAATAACTCCTGCAGCGAACCTTTTACCGAAATAATTCCATAGCCCATGATCGTTGTACCCGGATCTATCCCTAATATGATACGCTCTTCCACCAAGGTTTATATGATTGAATGAAACATTCGGCAAAAATAGTTAAAACCTACAACCTGCTAATTAAAATTCTGATAATAGTTTTATCCTATTTCTTTATATACAAACAGGTGTTTTTCAAGCAGGAGATTCATTTAATCTGGCATACTTTCATCGGATCATTCCATTCTTACCATTTATTTGCAGGGCTTTCCGCGATTTTGCTCCTTGCTTTTATAAACTGGAGCATAGAAACAGTTAAATGGAAATATCTTATCCGCAAAACGGAAAAGATTTCTTTTCTGAAAGCCTATTCTGCTGTGTTGTCAGGAATAACCATCAGCACTTTCACACCTAATCGTATCGGTGAATATTTCGGAAGGGTTTTCTCACTCAAAAAAACAAATCCCTGGGAGGGTGTGTTTATTACCCTTATTGGAAGTATAAGCCAGCTCCTGATAACACTTTTTATTGGTTCAGTCTGTACTTATATTGCACTCACAGGTTTTGAAGTTGTAATAGCTAAAAATATAGGTTTGCATTTGACCCAAAATAGTACCCTCTTGCTTTTTCTGTTTATTATCGCACTGATTATCAATTTTACCCTTCTGCTTCTTTATTTTAATGTGATTAAGATAAATAAATTAAAATGGCCACACTCCAGGCCGAAAATAAAAAAAATATGTTCACACCTTTCTATCCTTGCCTCTTATTCAGGCAAAGAGTTGGCTAAAGTTCTCCTGTTGAGTCTGGCCCGTTATTTTGTGTTCACTTCTCAATTTTACCTGTTGCTTATACTCTTTCATGTGCAGTTGCCATTCGTAACAGGTTTTGTACTGATATCGGCAGTTTACTATACAATGGCTGTAATACCGACAGTAGCACTGACAGAACTGGGAGTCAGAGGAAGTGTGTCCTTGTTTTTTATTGGCCTTTACTTCGACAAAGCAGGTCAGTTATGTGAGCCTGTTAAAATAGGAATACTTTCATCTTCAGTAATTTTATGGATAATAAACCTGATCATTCCTGCTATAATAGGATCCTTCTTTGTTCTGAAATTGCGTTTTTTTGACAAAAAATCCGGCTCGTGATGATGGTCATCTATACTTTAATAGCACTTATTTCTTTAGCCTATTTATTCATAATAGTGCTGTTCACCTTGGGGTGGTATAAAAATCGCCGTTATATTCCTGATCACCATCTACCTGCCACAAGTGTAAGCGTGATAGTTGCTCTCAGGAATGAAGCGGTTAACTGTGATGACTTATTCAGTTTTCTGGCGAATCAGGATTACCCTGCTGACCTGACCGAGATCATTTTTGTTGACGATAATTCACAGGACAATACATATGATCTTTTGAAAACATTGATTTACAAACAGGGGGAAAGCAATTTCAGGATTGTAAAAAGCAGTGGGGCAGGAGAGCAGTCTTTTAAAAAAGCCGCTATAGACAGCGGCATCAGAATCAGTACCGGGAATTTGATCATTACCACTGATGCTGACTGCAGGGCAGGGAAAAAATGGATATCTTCCATCGTCAGCTTTTATGAAAAATATCAACCTAAACTGATCAGCTCCCCTGTTGTATTCTCGAAAGATGTAAGTATTTTTGATTCAGTGCAGTCTCTGGAATTTATGAGCCTTATTGCAAGTGGAGCCGGGTCTGTTCAAGCCGGTATACCAATAATGTGTAACGGGGCAAACCTGGCTTTTGAAAAGGAAGCTTATTATAAAATCGGGAATAACAATCCGGATAATAAATTAATTTCGGGTGATGATGTTTTCCTGATGTTGAATGTGAAGAAAAAATATGGAAGTAATGCGGTCAGGTTTTTAAAATGCTATGAAGCAGTGATTCAAACCCCTGCCAGGCTTACCCTGAAAGCATTCTACCAGCAGCGTATCCGCTGGGTTTCAAAAAGCAGGAATTACCGTGATGCAGGCATTGTAAGTGTTTCGATCGTTGTATTTCTTTATAATTTATTGCTTGTCACCACGCTGTTTGCTTCAATATTTAGTTTTAATGGGTTGAAAGTGTATCTATTACTCCTGTTCCTAAAAATTATAACAGATTTACCCTTGCTGTTTGGAATATCTTCATTCTTTAAAAGAAAAAAGGAGTTGTTACTGGTATTACCGCTTCAGCTGATCTACCCCTTTTATATTGTAATATTTGCTGTACTGGGACAGTTTGTCGGTTTTGAATGGAAAAGCAGAAAATATTGAATCTATTGCTTAGCTAACAGCGCTTCAGCAATAATTAAATCTTCAGGAACCGTAATTTTCAGATTTGTTTTTTCCCCTTCAACCAGGTTTATCGGTTCACCAGTATACCCGAGTACTGTTGCATCATCGGTAAAAGCTGACTGATATTCCTGCCGGTAGGCTGATTTTAGCAGGGCAAGCCTGAAACATTGCGGAGTCTGTACTATTCTTAGTTTTTCTCTGTTCACGACCTGTGACAAATTACCATCAACAATACGCAAAGATTCACTGAAATTAATGACCGGTATAGCATTCCCGTATTTTTCGGCAAATTCAAAGCATGATATGATCAGATTCTTTGAAACAAGAGGTCTTGCAGCATCATGGATGGCCACTAACCCGTCTTCACTGATTTGTCCGAGACCGTTTTTCACGGAATGAAACCTGGTTTCGCCTCCTTCTGCAAGCGAGTGTTGAATACCGAACCGGTATTTCTTGCAGAGTCTTTCCCATTCCTTGATGAATTTTTTTGGTAATACGATCACCATAAGAATACCCGGACAGGCAAGATGAAATTGTTCTACAGAATGCATCAGTAAAGGCTTCTCTTTCAGCAGCAGAAACTGTTTGGGTATTTCTGCATTCATTCTTGTTCCGGTACCACCGGCAACTATGATTGCAAATTTCTTCAATCGGAATATATAAGCGGGGTTAACTCAATATTAAATAATCAGCATGGCATCACCATAAGTGAGGAATTTATATTTCTTTTCAACCGCTTCTTTATAGGCCTGCATCAGGAAATCAAAGCCGGCAAAAGCTGCCACGCACATCATCATAGTTGACTGAGGCGGGTGGAAATTAGTGATCATTGAATTGGCAACACTGAATTCATAAGGAGGATAAAGAAATTTATTGGTCCAGCCGTCGTAAGGTTTCAGCATTCCATTGATCGAAACAGATGTTTCGGAAGCCTTTAAAGTAGTTGTGCCAACGGCACATACATTTTTTCTGTTTTCCTTTGCTCTGTTAACGACCTGTGTTGTTTTCGGTGTGATGATTACTTGCTCGGAATCCATTTTATGCTTTGACAGATCTTCCACATCAATCATTCTGAAGTTGCCAAGCCCGGCGTGAAGCGTGATCTCGGCAAATGAAACACCTTTTATTTCAAGACGTTTCATCAGTTCCCGGCTGAAATGAAGTCCGGCAGTGGGTGCGGCAACCGCGCCTTCATTCTTTGCATAAATGGTCTGGTAACGGATACTGTCTTCAGGTTCAATCGGTCTGAGTTTTTGAATTTGCTCCGGTAAGGGTGTATGGCCCAGGTTTGTCAGCGTTTTTTTAAACTCATCGTAAGTGCCGTCGAACAGGAAACGGAGTGTCCTGCCTCGCGATGTAGTATTATCAATGACTTCAGCAACAAGAGTTTCATCTTTCCCGAAATATAGTTTGTTGCCGATCCTGATTTTTCTTGCAGGGTCAACAAGAACGTCATAAAGCCGGCTTTCCCTGTCAAGTTCTCTCAATAAAAATACAGTGATTTTAGCCCCTGTTTTTTCTTTTTCACCGTAAAGAAGAGCGGGGAAAACCTTAGTGTTGTTGATAAGAAAAACATCACCATCATCGAAATAATCAATAATATCTTTAAATACCTTATGCTCTATGGATTGAGTTTTTCTGTTTAAAACCATCAATCTTGATTCATCTCTTTCTTGAGTGGGGAATGAAGCAATCAACTCTTGCGGAAGGTAATACCTGAAATCGGATAATTTCATAAATTAATTTTTAAAATAAAACACTTTATCGACGACCCACCACATAACGAATAAGAAGTATAAAAAATTGTATGATTAGAAAATTTCTATAAACTAGCATAATCGTTTGATAATCATAATTTTGAAATCATAGTAAGTGTAAAAAACATGCAAAGTTAAGCAATTTTGAGGGCAAAGTCCAGTAAACAGGCTGAAAAGATTTATACAGAAGGTAAATAGTTTAATCTTCGTTCCAGTAGCGTTCTGTAACTATCTTTCTATCAGTAAAGAACCCTATTACATCCCGGCCCTGTGCTTTTGTTTCAGAAAAACTGGAGTCTTTCATACCTCCGAAGGGAAGATATGCAACAGGTGCCGGTATTCCCACATTAATTCCAATCATTCCTGCGTCTGTCTCCAGTTTGAATTTTCGGGCATAATAACCGTTTTGCGTATAAATTGAAGCCCCGTTTCCATAGTTGAGATTATTGATGATTGCGATAGCCTCATCAAGATGGCCGGCTTTCATCATAACGACTACCGGGCCGAAAATCTCAGTACGATGTATCTTCATTCCGGGCTTAACATCAGCAAAAATGGTAGGGCCAATATAATGACCGTTTGGAGAACCGGCAACCTTCACATTTCTTCCGTCAAGGGCCAGTGTTGCGCCTTCTGCTATTCCTTCTTCAATCAAAGTGTGTATGCGTTGTTTTGCTCTGGCAGAAATGACAGGCCCGACCATATCTGTCTTTTCATAGACAGGGTCATTTGGATTACCTGTAGGAAATTGTTTTGCCGCCCGGATAAACTTTTCTTTGATTTCATTGTAAGTATCTTCACCAACACAGATGATGGCAGAAGCTGCCATACAGCGTTGACCGGCACATCCGAAGCAGGAGGTGAGCATATTGCGGACAACTTCATCTTTTTTTGCATCCGGCATCACCACCATATGATTTTTTGCACCGCCCATTGCCTGGTATCTCTTGCCGTTCCTGCCGCATTCCTGTGCGATAGTTCTGGCAACAGCTGTTGATCCGACAAAAGAGACTCCTTTTACTGAGGGATGCGATGTCAATACCTCACCAACTGTTTTATCCCCGTTGACCATATTATAAACACCGGCCGGGAAACCTGTCTCATGGATGAGTTGCGTGATCAGATTCATGGTCAGCGGAACCTGCTCCGAAGGTTTCAGCACGTAGGTATTGCCTGTTGCAAGAGCATAGGGCAGGAACCAGAAGGGTACCATAGCAGGAAAGTTAAAGGGAGCAATCATCCCGAACACTCCTATGGGCTGCAAAATAACTTCACCATCAATACCAAACGATGCACCAATGAGCTTGTCACCCTGTTGCAGGACCGGCATACCACAGGCAGTCTGGATATTTTCATACAATCGTTTAAACTCAGCTTTTGAATCAGAAATAGATTTCCCCATTTCCAGTGTGATCGAACGGGCAATCTTTTCTTCATTTTTTTCTACCAGGTTCAGTAAGGAGTATAAATAATCTGCACGTCTCGAAACAGGAGTATCGCGCCAGGACGGGAAAGCTGCCTCTGCTGCAAGTATAGCTTTTATGGTTTCTTCTTTGGTCGACAGCGGAACCTGACCAATAACCTCACCAGTTGATGGATTTTCAATATCAAGGTAATCATTGTTCTGAGGTTCGGTCCAGCAGCCGTTTATGTAATTTTTTACCCTATTCATAAAGATTGTTATTATAAGCCAATACGATGTTTTTCTTTCTGCACTTCTTCACACCAGTTTCCAACGTTCCAGTTTCCAAAAACGCCCAAACCACCCAGTTCATTTTCTCCAAAGTACACAGGGACATGAATAACAGAGAGTCCCCGGTAAGCAAATCCTTCTTCCAGCGCTTTCTTTAATTCATCCGCACTATAACCGCCGGAGAATCCTCTGACTCCCTTTACGGCTTCTGCTAGCTGGATATAATTGATTTCTATATTGTCATCTGTTTTAAAATCCTGCCCATACTGGGCTTTTTGCAAACCAGATATTGCCGCCATTCTCCGGTTATCAAAAATAACGATCATTCCTTTTAACCCCAGGTGAACAGCATCAACCATTGGCTGAGGATTCATCAAAAAGCTCCCGTCACCGGTAAAAGCTAACGAATAATCCGGTTTGTCAGCGATAGCAGATGCCAGTATTGCCGATGAAGCAAATCCCATATAAGAAGCACCAGTGTCAGTGTAGGTTTTACCCTGCCTGCTGTCTTCCACTATCTGGAACCCGTTCGCCTGGACATCACCTGCATCAAAAAACTTAACAATATGGTTTTCATTGGCAAAATCAACAACAGTTTTAATAGCTGCGGGTTGGGTCAATACTTTTCTTTTCCATTTTTCATCGTACAAAACCGGTGTTTTCCAGCGCAAATGTTTATAATACTCCCATTCACGTTTTTTATCCATACAAGACTGCAGCCATTCCGAAGGATTTGCCATGGATTTATTAATGCCTTTTTCTTTAAGAAGTTTCATAATACCCACCAGAATTGATGAAGCATCACCAATCATGGGTAAGGCTCTGTTGTAATGTCCTGCGTCCTCCGGCCTGGAGTTGATATTAATAATATATTTTACATTTTTCCATGATGTTCCTGAACTGTCCCACTGGCACACACCTCTGGCCCCAATAGCTATCAGCAGTTCGCAGTTTTCCATGGCAAAGTTTCCTGAAACCGAACCCTTGGACCCTCCAACAGTCATATTGCGTGGATGATCACCCGGCAACACACCGGGGATGACAGGCCCATGAACAAATACGGCATCTGTCTGATCCAGAAAAGCTGACATTAATTCACTGTCAACATTTCTTGCACCGTTGCCTATCTTTACCGTTATTTTATCGCAACCGGAAATCATCCGGACCGCTTTTTCATAAATCTCATTTGTTGCCGGTATTTGCTTCTGTGAAACAGGCTTAACCGGTAGTTCGAGGAGGTTACAGTCCTGCATTATCTTTCCCTGTATATTCATTGGAAGTAACAGGTAAAAGGGATGTGGCTGTTGGTCATTAAAAACAGCATTTGCGCCACGCTTCAATGCTGTAAAGACAGCTTCCGGTGTATGCAGAGTATAGCTTTTTCCCATTGACGATGCAATCCTGAGGAATGATTCCTGTACATCGGATGGTATCTGCTGCATATTAGGACCTTCCTTGTGGGTGGTTTCATCACCGAAAATATAATAAATCCCAATGCCGTTCGACAATGGCATAATAGAGGCTGCCAGTGCCTGCAAAGCGCCGGGACCTATGGAAGTGAAAACGGCAGCTGTTTCTCCGTATTGCCATTTTAATGCTGAAGCAATATGCGAGGCCTCCACTTCGTTGTGAACATTGTATACGCTGACCAGACCTTCTTCTTCGTAGATCCTGAGTACTTCACCCAGGTCAGTGGATCCGTGTCCGAAGATCCCGATATACTTTTTAATACCCTGATTGTATAAACCAAGAGCCAGAACTTCATTCAGTGTGATGTCAGCAAACTGACCAAGCTTACCCTGAATTATCGCTTCTTCTATGCTTCCTGATTTTTTCAGGATTTTAGCGCGCTCTTTTCGCTCTTTAATGCGTAATTCGTATTTATCCATTATTCAGCGTAATTAATTAATACCTGTCTTATTTCTTCATTTTCAAGAGAATGTTTATGGATCAGGTCTTTAAATCCGGGATAAATCATTACATGCTTCAACAGATCTGAAGGTAATAATTTAAGAATACTTCCCATGCTCAGATGAGTTATTTCAGAGACATTATTCAGTAACGCCCTTGAAATTCTCTGGGGTTCTTTCCTGTGTTCAGGATATCCGCAGCCATTTTCAACACTGAAATAACGGTCGAAAATAAATTTCAGGTTGATTTCCCCTGCCCAGCCATAACCCTGATTTAGTGCAAGTGATATGCAGTTTCCGCCGTTTATCTGGGGAAAAAGCCAGGCATCAAGAGGTGAAAGAATATGGCCACAGATTATACCCGGGTATTGCATAACAGCATTCATAAAGCCCTGGCCTGTTCCGCAGCCGCCCACGATGAGATCAGCTTTTCCGGTATGAAGAAGAATAGCGGCCATCAGAGAAGTATGTATGTAAGATAATTCAGGTTGGTTGCCACATTTTGTCATCCCGGCATTGATGATCTGATGCCCTCTGCCTTCCAACGCGGCAAGAATGTCCCTGTTTTTATCGGCAGCACTGGTTTCATTTATTACAGCTATGATCATATAAATATTATTTTATTTATTATGAATTAATATATTTTTAACAGTTTCAACAATATTCGAAGTGTTCATTCCCAGTTTTGAGAATATAGCCTCATCATCGCCTGATTCCATAAAGATATCAGGGAATCCAAGCCGGGTGAGAAAACATGGAGCATGCTCTGTCAATATTTCGGCAACTGCTCCTCCAAGCCCCCCAATTTTGCCGTGATTTTCAACAGTTATGATATGACCGCAATCACGTGAGGCTTTTATTATGACATCCCTGTCTATAGGTTTGATCGTAGCCATATGAATCACTCTGGCATGAATTCCTTGTTTTTTCAATAGTTCCCCGGCAGAAAGGGCTTTCTGTGTCATCATCCCGCATGCAATAATGGCAATATCATTTCCCCCGAGTAAAGTAACAGCCTTGCCAAGCTCCATTTTGTGACTTTGATCGAAAACAACGGGTACATGGCAGCGTACCGTTCTGAGATAAACAGGTCCGGGTGTATCCAGTGCAAGCTTAACTGCCATTTTAGTTTCTACGCCATCTGCAGGGTCAATCACTGTCATGTTTGGCATGGCCCTCATGACGGCAATATCCTGAACTGACGAATGCGTAGCCCCGGCTCTGCCTGTAGGTAATCCGGCATAAGCTCCGTTCAGCTTCACCGGCAGCTGGGTATGAGCTACAGAGATCCGGATCTGATCGAGGGCTCTCTTCGCCAAGAATACGGCAAAAGCAGAGACAAAAGGTGTAAATCCCAATGTGGCCATGCCTGCAGCAACTCCAATCATGTTGGCTTCGGCAATACCCATCTGGTAAAACCGGTCCGGAAACTTATCCCTGAACAGTTTTGTTTGTGTGGATGCGCAGACATCGGCATCCAAAACAACCAAGTCAGGATAGTCAGCGGCAAGTTCTACCAATGCTTCGCCAAAAGCCAGCCTCTGTTCCATTGAATCACCTTTAATCATGATTATTTTGTTGGCGTGTAAGTTCAAGGCAATTTAAAGCCTTACGGAATTCTTCATCATTCGGGGCTTTTCCGTGCCATTCCCATCTGTTTTCCATAAAATCAATCCCTTTCCCTTTAACGGTATGTGCTATGATCATCACCGGCGTTTTAAGCGATAAGGTCTTTGCTTTGTTTAATGTATCGACCAGTTCTGATATGTTGTGACCATCGCACTCAATAACATCCCAGCCGAAAACCTTCCATTTATCGGCGATGGGTTCTATGTTCAGTGTTTCTTTTGTCGTTGCAGCCAGCTGAACTTTATTGTCGTCAGTTATCCCGATAATATGGGTGACTTTATTTGAACCGGCATACAGGGCAGCCTCCCAAACCTGTCCTTCCTGCGATTCCCCATCACCCATAAGGACATAAGTGTAAAAACTTTTACCAAGGGCTTTCCTTCCCAGTGCCATTCCTATACCACATGATAACCCCTGCCCCAGGGAGCCCGATGAAATATCAATTCCCGGTGTTTTGTGCATGTCAGGGTGACCCTGCAGTATAGTACCCAACTCATCGAATGTTCTGAGTGTTTCTAAAGGAAAAAATCCTCTCAGGGCTAATGTGGAATAATAACCTGGTGTACAATGTCCCTTGGAAAGTACAAACCGGTCACGATCATCCCATGAAGGATTATTTATATCAATGTTCATCACTTCAAAAAACAGTACGGTCAGAAGTTCGGTCTCCGATAATGACCCTCCAACATGTCCCATACCCGCATGGTGTGTTGTATCAATTATTAATTTTCTGATTTCAAAGGCTTTTAATTCCAGTTCCTGCAAGGTCATAGGTAAATAAACATGAGAATAAACGGGTTATTAAATCAAACGTCAGTACATACAAAGATATAAAAACGAGGTAATAGATAAGCATCAGCCTGATAATTTTTCAAGGGCTTCCCTGCCTGACATTCCCGGAGCCACACCGAGCTCTTTTGCTTTCACAGTAACTTCACTGATTGTTGCCCCGAGAAGGTCCTCCACAGTAACCAGTTGCTTTTCCGGAGAGCCATAAGCTATTGCTGCTGCATAACCCACACGGGCAACGACATCTTTGTCAATGATGCCGCAGGAAATCAGTCCTTTGTCAGTGATGATCATGATGAACTGCCCTCCGTCCCACTTTACTGACAGCCCTGATGCAGTCGTGTTTTTGATTGCTGCTGATGTTATACTTACAGGCATTTTATATTAATTTTAACAAATATAAACTGATAATCCTATGTAAACTGGGTTTGATATAAAATTAACATATCTAGGTATTTAAATATTGTATACTTTTACAACATAAATATGACTAAAATGAAAAAAATCTCTTTCGTGACTATTGCGGCGATGCTGATAGCTTTTAATTGTACACATGCCCAGAAATGCTTACCTGAGAACATTCAGGTAAAAACGATCACAACCACTCTGGTGCAGGCCCCGGATTTTACGATAACAACAACAGATGGTGTTCAGAGAAATCTCTACGCTACTCTGAATAACAACAAGAGTGTTGTTCTTGATTTTTTCTTTGTAGGTTGCACTTATTGCCAGCAATATGCTCCTACTATTGACCAGGCATATATCAGGTATGGGTCGGGTAATGGAAATATCGAATTCTGGGGGATTTCGGACAGGGATAATAATGCAGCAATAAACCAGTACCGGACAACCTATGGGGTAACCAATCCATGTGCCGGAACAGCAGGCAATGGCGCAAGTGTTTCAACAACCTTCGAAAATAGTTTTGCATGGTCAGGCTGGCCCACATACAGTGTGGTTTGTAAAAATAAAACGATAAACTGGGATATTAATTACCCTCCTTCAGCAACCGGCTTCGATTCATTTCTTTCTACCTGCGGCAACAGTTGGGGTGTGGAAGAATATGACCCGGAGAAAGCTTCAATTCAGGGCGTTTATCCGTCGCCGGCATACAACACTCTGAATGTCGCCTTTTATTTACCCCGGCAGTCAGAGGCAAGCTTTGAGTTTTTCGATTTACAGGGAGCCAAAATAGCTTCATATCAAATTAATGAAGGAAGAGGCTTGCATACTTTCGAATTAGCTGTTGGCAACCTGGCCGACGGTCATTATTTTTTCACTTATAATGTTAACGGTAAGCGTGAAAGCATACAGAAGTTTGTAGTCCTTAAATAATCAGATATCATCTAATATCTTTTTGCTGGAATTATAATGAAAACTAAATACGCGATATTAAGAATTATCAATATTGTGGTATCAGTAATAATTATTTTTTCATTTTTTTTACCCTGGATATATGCATTTGGTGAATCCATTTCAGCCGCAAAAATTATTTTAGCATCATTTAAAATTTTGGAGAATATTGGTAGAATTGGCTTTAATGATAAATATAGTTTGTATGTATTTGTCTCTTTTAGCCTTTTAATAATGCCAATATGTTCTGTAATGATACTTATCATAGAAACAACTGAAAAATATAAAAATATTTTGTATTTCCCAATGATACTGATGTTTGTTGCCATGCTGAGCTATTTTATTTATTTGTTATTTGCCGGTTCAGCTACTCCTTTATCAGAATTTGGGATTTCTGTTCTTTCGGGTCTCAGGTCAGGCTTCTATTTTACGTTTATCAATGTGATATTTTTATTTATTGCGATTTTTATTTTCGATCATAATAACACCATATTTTTTAAACTCATTATACTCCTTGAAGTATTAAAGTTTGTAATTTATTTTTTTATAGCTTATCTGGTAATTTGGGGATTGATCATAGAACCTCATTTGTCTTTGCATTATTATGGTGTTTCTGATATGATTGAGTTTGCCGTTGCATTACTGTTAATTCTTCCCATCCGTTGGATCAACTCCCTTATAGGTTTTTTTCATGCTGTTACATTCTTTGGTAAAGGCTTAAACCCGAGACTATTCTCCGTTATCAGGGGAATACGTAAATTCGGAAAAAATTTCAAACTTGACAGAACGGTTGTTTTTAACGAAAGCTTTACCAATGGTTTTGAAAACAGGAAACAGATATACCTGGTCATGGGTTTTACTGTTGGCATTAAATTCGGCAAAGCTTATTGTTTTGGATGGTCGTTCGGCGAAAATGACAAGGATATTGATTTATACCGGTTTACTTATACCAATGATAAACCTTTAGTTCATAAATTTAATTCGGTCCCGGCCGGAAGTGAATGTGATTTCAGTATGGAGTACAGGGACAGGGTAATGATAAAATGGAAGCTTTCTACAAAAGAAGGCGAGACATCGGATCTTATTTTTAATGATGAACTGATGACCTCAAAACGGTTTCACTGGGGGGTAAACCTGAATGGTTTTATGAACAGCATATTTAAAGATGGTGACAAAGCAATCTCAACCTCTAAACCGATGTTGCTATTGAATAATGACCTGTATCTATAGTCGTCTTAAGGTGGCCGTTTTTCTGATTTGGGCCGATCAATTCCAAAGGATATTTTGCATATTGATTTAAATAATACCCTGATTAAAATATTGCGAATTCAAAAATCAGAATAAGAATTATGAAGATTAACTTTGCATTCAAAAACAGATAATATGATAGAACTGATCAGAGAAGCCGGAAAATGTGAGAACATCGTGATCCTTGTCAATGAGCCGGATGAAATTAAAGGGTATGATATTCTCACCGAAAATGAGTGTGATTTTGCCTTGAAGCTTTTTAAAGAAACAAAAAGAACTTTAGCCGGGTTCAACAGGTTAGATCATTATATATTTATTCAAAAACCGTGCATCGATAAAATCCTGTACAAACAGCTGGAATACTACAGAAAAGAAGGGGATAAACTTTGTAAACAGCTGAATATGAATAGGGAAAAACAAATAATCATTATCGATAAATGTAAAGAATTCCGTTATACCCTTGCTTTTGCCGAAGGAATGGTACTGGGCAACTACCGTTTTCTGAAGTATAAAACTTCGGGCAGTGCTGAAGCTCCCACTCTTAAAAACGTTTCCATAATATCAGACAGTATCAGAAAATCAGATATTGATGAATTGAATATTTTGATTGAAAGTGTCTTCTTTTGCCGGGATCTGGTCAATGAACCACTATCTGCTTTGACAGCAGAAAAGTTCGCAAAACGCATCTCAACGATGTGCACTGAAGCAGGAGCCATGGCAGATGTGTTGAATAAAACTAAAATTGAATCCCTGAAAATGGGCGGCTTGCTGGGGGTAAACAAAGGCAGCCCTGAACCGCCAACCTTTACTGTGCTGGAATGGAAACCGGCACATCATGTGAATAGAAAGCCATGGGTAATCGTCGGTAAAGGAATTGTTTACGATACCGGCGGCATTAGTTTAAAACCATCATCTTCTATGGAAACCATGAAGAGCGACATGGCCGGGGGTGCAGCGACAGCCGCGTGCATATATGCTTTGGCAAAAGCGGGTTTGCCTGTTCACGTTATAGGACTTGTCCCGGCCACTGAAAACCGTCCCGATGGAAATGCTTATGTTCCCGGTGATATCATAAAAATATCGGATGGTACAAATGTGGAGGTCACTAACACCGATGCGGAAGGCAGACTGATTCTGGCCGACGCTTTAGTTTATGCCAAAAAATACAAACCCGGTCTGGTGATTGACATAGCTACCCTTACCGGTTCTGCTTCAGCTGCAATTGGCAGGGTGGGGATGGTCGGTTTTCAGGCTGATGCTTTTCACGACATGGAACTGATGAAAGAATGCGGCAATATGGTTTATGAAAGAATTGCCGAATTTCCCTTTTGGGACGAGTATGCTGACATGATTAAATCTGATATTGCCGACATTAAAAATACCGGCGGAAGGGAAGCCGGAGCAATTACTGCTGCTAAGTTTCTGCAGCATTTTACTGATTACCCCTTCATACATCTTGATATTGCAGGACCTGCATTTCTTGAAAAACCAGACAGTTATAGGGGAACCGGTGCTACCGGAGTTACGGTCAGGTTATTGTTTGATTTCTTTAAAAACAAATGCAGACGTAACATTTAAGCGTTTTTAGCGTTAAATAGCTTGTTTTGACACCTATGCTTTCAACGGAAAATTATAAAAAAATATTTCAGGCTTTTAATCATTTAAAGGTGTTGATTATTGGAGATGCAATGCTCGACTCCTATATCCTCGGTAAGGTCGACAGAATTTCGCCTGAAGCACCGGTACCTGTTGTTTCTGTCATTAAAAGAGAAACCCGTCTCGGCGGGGCCTCCAATGTTGCTTTGAACGTGATGTCGCTTGGTGCAGAACCCATACTTTGTACGGTAATAGGTAATGACAGTAAGGGAGATGAATTCATCCGTCTTATGGAGGAATCCCGGATGGATATTTCCGGCATTATCCGCAGTGACCATCGTATGACGACTACAAAATACAGGATCATAGGTAACAATAACCAGATGCTCCGGGTCGATGAAGAAACAGAAGAAGAACTTAACCTTGTGGAAGAAAATGAGCTGATAAAACACATTTTCGGAATTCTTAATGAAGGTAAAACTGATATTATCATTTTCGAAGACTACGATAAAGGTTGTATTACCTCTGCTGTTATTGAAAAAGTATGCGAAAAGGCTTCAGAAATAAGTATTCCCGTTGTCGTTGATCCTAAATTCAGGAATTTCAGGAATTACAAAAACATTACCCTGTTCAAACCAAACCTCAAGGAACTGCGAGATGGGTTATCTGTAGAAGCAGGGCCACATTTGAACGAAGAACTGAAGAAAAATATAGCTTATCTTCATACATCACAAAATATTCAGGTTGTCCTTACCACTTTATCTGAGAAAGGAGTCCTGATCAGTTACCGCACCGTGAGCAATAAAATTAAATTCCTGCATATACCTGCCCTGATACGATCAGTGGCTGATGTTTCAGGGGCCGGAGATACGCTCATTGGTACCGCGGCATTATGTATTGCCCTGAAGCTTCCGCCGGAGCAGATAGCTGTAATTTCCAACCTGGCAGGTGGTTTGGTTTGTGAAGAGCCCGGAGTAAAACCTGTTGAAAAAGAAAAGTTACTCAATGAACTCATCTCTCTGTCTCATTAAACGATGATGAAAAAGGAAAAAATGAGATTTGAGAAAAAGAAAGATACTGTCCAGGGAATGTTCGACGCTATTGCCCCCAGGTATGATTTTCTGAATCATTTCTTATCGCTGGGTATAGACAAGTTGTGGAGGAAAAAAGTGAGGGATCTTCTAAAACCATTGAAGCCGCAATCTATTCTTGATGTGGCAGCCGGTACGGCCGACCTTTCATGTGCCGTTTCATCTCTCCGGCCCAAAGAAATCAAAGGAATTGATATATCTGAAGAAATGCTGAAGATAGGCAGAAAAAAAGTGAGAGATAGAGGTTTGGACAGCATGATAGAATTGATACAGGCAGATGTAGAAAATTTGCCTTTTGCTGACAATCATTTCAATGCTGTTATTGTTGCTTTTGGAGTCAGAAATTTTGAAAACAGAAAAAAAGGTCTTCATGAAATCTTCAGAGTGATAAAAGATAATGGCGTTTTCATTGTGCTGGAATTCTCAAAACCGACGAAGTTTCCTGTAAAGCAAGTATATAACATATATTTTAATCATATTCTTCCCTTTGCCGGAAGGGTGATCTCAGGAGATAAATCTGCATACAGCTATTTACCTGGCACTGTAAACACTTTTCCATGCGGGAAAGACTTTACTGATGAACTGGATTCGGCTGGGTTTACAGATACATCTTTCAGCACTGTTTCTTTTGGCATTGCCAGTATATATACAGGCCGAAAAAAAACGTAAAATGATGAGAGAAAATAATTTTATGATTTGTTCGTTTGTGTTTGCACTAATATACTGAGAGTTGAAGCGTACCGGACTATATATTATCATCATTATTTTATTATCGGCGAATTTTTCCAGAGCGCAGATGCCTAAAGTTCAGAATCTGCCGAAATACGACCGTAAACCATATCATTTTGGGTTTTTACTGGGTGCCAATACCATGGATTTTGTAATCAAATCCTATAAAAATTTCAATAATTATGACTCACTGTATGTATTGGAATCTTCTCCAAAATTCGGTTTCAATATTGGTATCATCGCGGACCTTACCCTGGGTAAATATTTTAATCTGAGGTTTCTGCCGACTCTTTCATTCGGTGAACGTACCCTGAATTACAAAATAAAAAATTCGACCCAGGTGTTTTATGATGTGACCAAGAGAGTTGAATCCACTTATCTTGACTTCCCGCTGATATTCAAGTTTAAATCAGCCAGGTTAAACAACTTCCGTGCTTATGTTACAACCGGGGCAAAATATAGTTTTGATCTGGCTTCGCTGGCAAAGAAAAATGAAAACCCGGATGAAATTGTTATTAAGCTTAAACCGCATGATATTTCCTTTGAGCTGGGTGTTGGGTTTGATTTTTATACCATCTATTTCAAATTCGGTATGCAGATTCAGATGTCGTACGGTATTTTGAACCTGCTGAAACGTGAAAACAATGTGTTTACAAACAGCATTGCAAGGCTTAATTCTAAAATATTTCAACTGTCATTTACTTTTGAGTAATATATGCCTATTTTGTATATTTCCTCTATAAATCATTTTTCAACTTTATCAAAGGATTGTTTATTGTGCAGACATTCAGTATTCTGCAAAGCAAGAGGCGGAAAACAAGGCAAAATAAATTAGCATCCGAAAA
>Ga0114951_10000588_pt1 | contig 48870 bp, 60 predicted proteins | sample AM7aDNAmetaG_FD_88677 | JGI IMG/M metagenome (GOLD analysis project Ga0114951, IMG submission 88677) | Freshwater microbial communities from Finland to study Microbial Dark Matter (Phase II) - AM7a DNA metaG | ecosystem: Environmental > Aquatic > Freshwater > Lake | place: Finland: Lake Alinen...
GACGTAGGTGTTTCCGACCCAATCAACTGCTTCGTTATTTCTAACAAAGTCTTATGTCAAGACAGACGGCTTATACGGTCGTTCCGACCGTTATCTGGTTTCTTAACCAGAAAATTATTTTTTGATTGTGTTGTGAGACTTGGTTATCGTCTCTTATTCAATCATATTGCCAATATATATTATGACACAGAAGAAGTCAACTAATTATATTTGTGGGTCGCATTCATCTCCTTGGCTGAAGACCAAGGAGTTTTCTGCGACGACCAAAATAAATATCGTTGTTCATTGGAATTAATTCGCCAAATCTCGATCAAAATAATAAATTCCCCGGCGTAAGTATCCACGACCACATTCCACAGTGCAATTCCAACATATCAATCGTATATTTTCTTTCAGAAAATTTTGCCTATTCCCATCTATATGATCTAATAAGAGGGGAACATGTTTACTTGCCAAATGCTTTTTGTTATATCCGCAAATAGCACACTCCTCAGTTGCACTTGCTTTTAACATCTTTTTTTTCACCATGTAATCCGTTACCAGTCTATTATTATTGTATTCTCCCTTTAGAATTTTAGATAATGAATACTTTCCCTTTTCTGGACTCCACGGCGCTTTTCTACATCCCCTGTGGTGAGGCTGTGGCTTCCATAGACCAAGTGCAACCGCATATTTTCGATAAGTACCAATACAAACTCCCAAATGCTTGGCTTGATCTGTACAAAAAGGCGAAACTTTGATAGCATCTTCAATCTCCGAACGAAGGAGAGGACGCCAACCTCGCCCTCGGGTAATTCTCGTGGGGGTCTGAGGAAGCATTCCGCTTTGCTCAAGCAACTCGGGAGGCAGTTGAGTCTCATTGATAATTTTTTGAGTCTTGAGTTCATGAACTTCTTTCGCAAGGTCTTCCATCTTTCTGTACAACACTCCCATCAGACGGTCATCGCCTGTGGCTGTATGTAAATTAATTTCTAATAGGGAGCTAGAATTAGGACTTTGAGGTATCTGTTCCATTTAACACGCATCTCTTTTCATTTTGTTTTCTTAACTTTTCCACACATGGGTTCATTTTTTAGGTCACAATCAGTTTGCGCCTTGAACTTCTCTCGTAATTGTTCTGCCTTTCCATAGCAGGCAGCATTGACAAGAATCCAGTAAGAATTATACATAGCTGACCGTTTTGGGTTAGTCTTTTCCCAACAATTAGTTACAGCACGAATAATACCATGCTTCTGCGATTTAGTTTTTTCAACTGCACGAGTAGCAGCCTCCATAAAAGGGTCGTCAAATACACCAACATCAACGTCAAATTCTTGAACATTATCAGCAGTCATTTGTACTACTATTGTCTTAATTGCGGACGAGTTCATCTCATGTTAAAATTCTCATATTTTCAAATCTTTATCTGTTATTTTTCCGTTGTTTATCATGGTAAGATTTTCTAATTTCGTTCCCATCAATTCAACAACCCGTTCTTCAGGAGTTCCTGCGGCATAAATTATTTTCTGTATAGATTTAGACTTTGAATTTTCCCTATCTACTCGTCCAAGTGCTTGTTTTAATTTTATAACGGAATATGGAGGAGAAAAAAGAGTTAGTCTTGGGTGTTTTCCGTCTAAATCTTGAAGATTAATTCCTTCCCTTGCAGCGGCAACATTAGTAATTATAACTGGTTCTTTATTCTCTTGGAATAATTCAATATTTTTCTCGCGTATCTTTTCATTTCTACCATCATAAATACAAGTTGTCTCAAGACGTGTAGCTAAAGCGTCAATAGAATCGGAATAATTAAGAAATACAACCACAGACATCTTAGATTCTATACCATCTCTTACCATTTCTTCAATCAAAGGAATTTTGATTATTTCTGCGCGTTGTAATGACCGAATACGAATGGCCATTTCACTATCATCATTTTTCTCTTTACATTTCAGGACATTTAACTCCTTATACATTTCAGCATAAATTTCCTTGATTTTCAAAGTATCTTCTTCCGCCATGTCATATGCATTGACAATAATTTCAGTTTCTGGAAAATTAGGAATGACATCTCGTTGTAATCGAACCCCTCGATGTTTAAATAAATAACTGTGAATTCTACGTAGTGCCTTAGAATCATTATTAAATTCCAATCCCCATGTACCTTTATAAACTCCATGCTCATATGCCCATTTATAATATTCGTTAGATGTTTGAAATAATCCTGTACATGTACCAATAGTACGAAGGTCCAATGGTGAAGATGCTATGGAAGCACTTAAAAATAATTGTTTATATCCTTGTCTATAAGCCGCAATACAAGTTTTACTAACTTTTGTTTTAAAATTCTTTAATCTATGAGCTTCGTCCCATATAATGATAGTATTCTTTGGAAGTTTCCATTCGAACATGGCTCGTTTAGCATGTCGGTGAAGAATAAAAGACGCTATTGATGAATCCTTTCGGCCACGTATAAGAAGCTCGTAATTAATAATTCCTCTCATATTATGTGCCATATGAAAATGATTATTGACGACTTTTTTCCATTGATTTATTACTGGTTTTGGACAGACAATTACAAATGGAACATCCAAGTCACGAACTGCCCCGAGAGAAATATAGGTTTTACCCACACCACACTCGGAGCCATCTATAGCAGCACCCCAATGATTAATAGCTGAGCATAACACACCCGCAGCATCAACTTGCCATGCACGAAGTCCAGAGGGATCTTTGATGGAATAGGAAGGCAAGACAAACTTATCTTCTGCCTCGGGAGAATTTTCTTTTTCGTTGAATACACGAAACAACGCGGGATTATCTTTTGTTTCATAAAGATACCATTTGCCTGTCTTCTTGCTCTTTGTAACAGTGAACCCATCGGCCAACATCTTAAACCGATTAACTTTCCAAAACGCAAAGAATCCCCCCAAATATTCTATAGGAAGAATACATTCCCGTCGCCATATATTTCCTATTTTATAGGGTAACGACCATGATAAATTTATTTGTAACATATTTGGGGATATTTAGTCCCCGTATTCTGGTTTCTGAAAGGCAACCATTGTAGTAACATCACATTGTGTTCTGCGACCATCACGAATGACACCAATTTCAAATTGCTCTTGCATTGAACGAACAAACAAAGTTGAATTATAATCATCACTTCCGTTTCCAAGTTCTTCGAGGAGTTGAGTACGCTGCACCTTGGTTTGTTTATAGGCACGTCGGCACATCCCATCCAAGTAACTAACTAATTGAGGATATGACTTGAACATCTGTTCCTGCGGAGGATTCAGGGTTTTATCTCTAACGTAAAATATATTATTCATTATTTTTCCTTTGTGTGTGTGTGTAATATAACACATATCACGCCAAACAGTATGGCGTAAAATCGTATTTTTAGCAACTTATTTTAATCTTTAAGCCCCATTTGAATACGGATTTTCTGGATCACGCATTACATTGGGATCATTCGGATTATCTTTAGCGGTGACATAAGAACGGGTTTGAACACGATGGTTCTCTTTCATCTTCTTCCGTCTTGCCGCCTCGGTCAATTCAGGGTCTTTCGGCTCTCGGCGATCTTTATCATCATTTTTGACTCGGCATGAGGGATTTGGGGCAACCTTGTATGTTGCACCCTGAGTCTTGTAGGATACAGCTTTCTTTCCTGCCTTGGTAAGACTCGTTTCCGTAAGTTGTGGGTCATTGTCGGGGTCTTCTGGTTCTTCCTCGGGTTCTTCTGGCTCTTCTTCACCTTGGCCAAATGAAGGGGTCGACGGTTCTTCTTCTGGTTCCTCTTCTGGCTCTTCTTCACCTCGGCCAAATGGAGGGGTCGATGGTTCTTCTTCTTCTGGCTCTTCTTCACCTCCGCTAAATGGAGGGGTCGACGGTTCGTCGGAAGGTTCGCTAATTTCTGGCTCTCCACGCATATCGACGGCTATTCCCTGTGGCGTGTCTCCCGCTCCATTATGCATAGCTTCAAGCTTCTTGGTAATAAGAGCCATAACCTTAATAAGCATAATCTCTTCATTCTCATCGTAAGCATGTCCTTCTCCACCATCAGCGGCTGCGCCAGCCGTAAACATTGATCCAGCTACATCTGGCGAAGCAGTTCCTTGAAATTCAATTTCTTCGCCGCCATCTTCGCTAATTTTCATATGCTTTTGCACAAGACTCAACAAAGTTTGTTGATCGGGTGGTTGTCCACCATATTGACGTTGAAATAAAAGACCAGCAACGCGGGCAACTTTATCTGGTCTATCGGTGATTTCGGGTAATTTACGAATAACAAACTTAACAATATCGTCCATAGGGGTTTGTTTGCTATCGGCACCCATTCCTTCATTCTTAAGGCGCTTACCTGTAAATCTCTTACGTCCGCCGCTGCACCCTTCCTTAGTTGCTCGTTCGTTCAAACACTGACGGACAACTGCCTTAACAGCTTCCTTAAGTTGAGATTTCTTCATTTTCATAGGTATTCGTCTTTCTACAGTATATGACTTTGGAACGTGTTTCGTTCCCGTTTTTATTCCCTTAGCAACTTTTACTGCTGCTTTCATCAAAGCTCTTTTCTTAAGAAGTTTAATAATCACCCCAAATGGTATCATTGCCACGGCACTTAGTCCTGCATCAATTAAATGTTTTTTCTGTAAATCTGGTTCTTTATCTTTTGCTGCCCGCAGTAAAGAAATAAACATATTCGCCGCTTCACTGCCAGTCCCGATTTCAGGAATCGCTCCGATAACATCCAATGCTAACTGCAAAGTGTCCAGTGCTTTTTGATAATTCAATTGTGGCATCATACTAAGGTATCAATTCAGTTATTCCTGGTTCATAAATAACAGAGTCACCACATAGCATGACAGGCATTACCTTAAATGGAGGCTTAGCCAATACAGACTTTCCTTCGAGTTCTGGCATTGCTCCATTCACTCTCGCTACTAAAGACGAACAAATCTCTGATTTCGCATTATCTGCCCAGTCGGTAATCCACATGGAAAATTTACCACTTGTTTTCTTGTCAATCCATTTGCCAAGATAGCTATTGCTAATTGCCATTGCTACAATAAGGAAATAATTATATCTATCCCCCAAATGTCGTTTGGCTTCTTCATGCATACGGAATCCCATACCAAGTGTCCATCCCAATGGCTTGCGAACAAGTAACGCACACGTATGGTCATTCAAATAATTACTGAGTTTTCCATGTCTAACTCCATCGCCGAATGCCTCAATTGTTAAATCTTCTCCTACAATTTTGAAAACGTGGCTCACGGGAGGAACCCCAGGTATTGCCTCCCACCTCTCGAACCAATTAATGCCAGCCGAAATAAAATCCTTTTGGCGAGACGTAAAGCCGTCATATCCAATATCATAATTAACGCCAAACTGAGATTTTTGCTCTATTACAGTCACGATGGTTATAAATATCTACTTACCCATGAATAATTTGTTTTTTCGATACAGCCGAAGAATAAGGATAATTTGGTCCATATTTATTCGGAGTGCCAATCTTTTCATATCCTTCGGGAATACGGTCGTCCAATGCAACCCCACTATAATCCCCAACTTGTTTTTTTAGTTGCATCAGGGCAAGTTTAGGATTCATTCTAGAAGAAACTCCCATGATACCATTTCGCTTACAATAGTCTTCCAATTCCTTAACATTTTCTTCGGGCCACTTTTGTATAGTTGACGGATCAATAGGAGATGTTTCACCTCGTTTGCGTTGAATCATTAATGTATAAGGGTCTATCGTTCCAGGAGGGGGCAACGGACCATCAGCAGAAGTAGTCTTCTGGACACGCTGTTGGAGTAAATTCTCAAATCCTGGGATCGTAGGAAATTCTTCATTCATAAGTTTTTATGCACAATTCAATAGGTTCTCCACACTTATACTTTATCCAATCAGTCTCCCATATATATTTCACGATGTAATTCTTTCCTAGGAATATTTTGAATTTCCGAAATGTATCATTATATAATTCTCCAAACGTTTTGTGACAAGTCTTATTATAATCATTCGGATGAAACTTTTCTGGGTTTCCGTGATAGTAATCGCCAAGAAATTCATAAATAGTATTTGATTTGGGATCGTATCCATCAACTGACATTTTTCCGAAATATACCTGACGACTTTCTATTTTCAATTTATCTAGAAATTCTTTTTCACATTTGGAACTGTTATATTTTTTCCTGAAACAATAGGGACACCCATGTCCGTCCAGATGATGGGCAGGAGTTTGCATGAATGTTAAATTACAGGAATTACACCATATGTTGACCTTACTACGGTTGTTTATATAAGAAACTTGGGAGTAGTTATATTTTCCCTTATGTAATTCAATCGCTCGGCGAACAAATTCTTCCGTATTTAATGGATAAACATTATGACAATGAGGGCATTCATGATTATTCAAATGATCATTTGGTCTTTGCTCAAATGTTTTATTACAAATAAGACATTTTATTTTTGCCTTCACATAACAGTTAACATATATTGATTCCGAATAATCATACGCCATTCCATGAATTCGCCGAGCTTTTTCTACAAACATTTCTGTTGTTAGTGGAAGATTGTTAGCACAACGGGGACACCCATGCTTTAATTTTCCAACGTGATTCGTGGGCAGTTGATCAAAAATAAAAAGGCATGTATTACATTTTATTTTCATTTTAGTTTGAGAATCTATATAAGTTTCTGGAAAGTAAGTATATTTGTTCCCGTGAATTTTTATAGCTCGGTTAAGAATTTCTAGAAACGGAATTATAGCATTTTTTGATCGTTGCTCTATTCCACATCGAGAACAACCTTGTTTACTGCCAACATGAGAATCGGGTCTCATAATAAAATTGCCATGCTTATGGCATATTAACGTAACCGGAATTTTATTGTTTACATAATTAACACGAGAATAATCATATCTATCACCGTGGATTTTCTTTGCGTTGGTTATAAATTCATCGACTGTTAATCTTTTATGCATATTAGTCGTATGGTCTTGGTAAAATTGGATTGGTTTTTAGTGGTCCGTATCTTTGTTCATCCACGCAATCTCTGTATAATAAGGCCCCCAATAAATATGCCTCCATTTCTCGTTTACGAAGCCACATATTATTTTGTGCATAATGTGGTTGTGCGTCATTATTCCCGCGTAATCCTCGTTCTTCGGGATGAAGAGTTCCCCTTTCGTTTTGCCAATGATGTATAAGCTCATGACAAATCGTTTTTAATTGGTCAATTTCGTGTCTATCAGTAATATAAATAGTAATTTGCTTCTTTTCGTGATCATAATGCCCCGTTAGGCCAAGAAGATTATTAGCATTTTTTTGGCTATCAACTAGTTTAAGAGTAGGAAGTTTTTGAATGCCCAAATGCTGAACAAAATAAGAAATCAAAGCCCCGAGCATTTGCTTAAACTCAGGAGTGGTCAGATTCTTTTTACTTTCCGTCTCATCCATATTATACCTTGGCTTGGCGTCTTTTCAATACTTCTGTGAGTTTCTTAGCAAGTTCGAATTCTTCATCGGAAAGAGTGCCCCGTTTGGATTTACGTTCAAGAGAAGCCTTAACTCTGTTTAGTTTTTCCTCGTCAATCTTGACAAAACCAGCCTTTTTCTCGTCCATTTTCCAATTGGTATTGAATGGTTTATTGGCCCCTGGATCATTTTTGTTTTCCATAAGTCCATTGGATGTAAGAATCATGTTACCGACACCAGCGAGACTACGCATACGTTGGAATGGAGCCGCATAGCTTTCATCAAGCTTTTGCTGTTTCTTTACTTCGTCTTGTTCTTCTTTGCTCTCTTCCTGCTCTTCTTTGCAACCTTCTTCCTGTTCTTCCTTCTTCTTTTTGCCAAAATTACCCTTGTTCTTGCAGAAGCCGCATGAACAACCCGCCTTGTGCTTACCTTCTGTCATGATCTCATCAATATCATCTGGGTCGGGTGGTAGGTCAGAGAGTCCATGACGTGCTCTCCTTCGCCCCCCCGAACCTATATTTCCTTTTCCCGAATTATCCAATGGATGCTCTGGACCACGACCTCCTCTTATGTCCAAATCTTCCCAATCTCCCACATCTCCTGCATCTCCTGCACCTTTTAATCCAAGCTTCTTTCGCATCAATTGCTTATTTCGTTCAAATGTTTCAGATAGTGAAGTAGATGGTATCATAGCAGTATTATTATTCTCGTTTTTAACCTCTTCATCAGATTCGTCGCTTCCCTCATCAGTAATATCAATATCAATACCTTTTGGTACTGCCGATTTCAATTTGAGAGTGTCATCGCTATCAGTAGATGCACCAGTTGCAACTTGAGGTTCTTCGTGTGCAGTTACTTGAATTTGATGAGGATGCGTTATTCCCTTTCCAGTACTTGGATTCTGATTAATGGGGTTGGTTTCTTGTTTAATTTCTGGGTTCTGCGGAGTCTTATCAACTAGTTTACTGTTTAAATTCTGTGTAGTTACTCGATCATAGCCTCCAACTTTGGTCGGACTAATGTCCTGACGCCCTTGATCAATTCCAGATGGCAAACCGCCCGAACTACTTCCCCGAACACCTAAAGCAATAATAGGAGTTGGTCTAGCAGTAGGCGAAATGTTTTCATCTTCGCCCTTTTCCCTCTTTGCCGCCGTGGACCAATCCTCGGGGTCAATACCTGGGAAATTTTCTGTCTTTAACTTGGACGGTGAAATAAACTGAGCCTCCGTCAGCCCCATTGAACGTCGAATATGGTCTTTGTAGTTATTCATATAGATATGAAGTATCCACCCGCTAAAACAAGTGGGGTTCCACCTGAATTAGGATATCTGGATTTCTATAGGCCACTTCCTGACCTGATGATTTATACAAAATCAACAGATATAAATATTGCCAAGCCAAGGCAAATGTCATCTATTTGTAGGCTTCTTCTAGGTCTTCCGAAAAATGACAAATATACTATCGATATGCGGGAATATAATAGTTACTACTACTCACGGTTATTGGTATCCATGCCACAGGGGCAATACTATTTAGAGGTGCTCCCGAAGCAGTAGGATACGAAATATAACTTGAAGTCAATGCGTGATTTGATTCATTAGCAAACGCAGCAGATATAGCGGACGAGACTTCTAACACATATGAGGCAGTAATTGCATACGAAGCAGTAATTGCATATGAAGAACTATAAGCATATGATGCACTATTAGCAAAAGAAGCACTTAAAGCTTTCCATGCAAATGAACTTGTATTGGAGTATGATGACGATATAGCAAAAGCAACACGCAAGGCACACGCAGAAAGGCAAATGACATTATTAGCGGGGTCTGTTACCAATATAGACTGAGGCTGCACAATAAGTGGATACTCTTCGAACTCATTATTATTGGAAGTTCGTCTGATAAGAATCAGGTCTTTTGATTTTTCATATAGCGGGTTCATATTAGCTCTACATTCAATACTATAATTCCATTTGGTATCGGTCCAGGCGGTTCAGGTAAAGACACCGCTCGCGCATAACTTCGTTCAGGCATACGGACAACTGGAATTTTATGCCATTTTTCCCAACCCCATATGCAAAAATACTCGGCATTAAAGGAAATCATTCCCCATCTACCATAATTATCAGTGCCACGAGGGAAAGTGGTCAATTTCGTATTCTGAATGTTTATGGAAGGAACCTCTCCGAAAAACGGACGGTTCGGTTTGATGATGAAAATAGGCAATCTCTTCCATTTATGATTAACAACGATATAGAAATACTGGTTATCTGTATAAATGTCGCCATTATTAGATGGGTCAGGAAATCGATACCCTAAGTTAAATGTCTCTATAAGTGGAAACCGTCTCCATCCATTATACTTCACATAAAAATACTCATGATCAAAAGAAACATTCCCCGATGATTGCGCATTAAAACTGGAAGGCACGTCGGTCAACGAGGGTGGAATTGATTTTGCTGCTGGCATGTATTACTTTAGGTCTTGTTTGGATATCGAAGAGAAATTAATTTAGGCAATATTGGCTTTATCTTTATGGATTTAGTATTTCTATTGACAATAGCCAAGTCATATTTTCCATCTGCTGATTTTTCAACGTCTCCTTCGGACGGTAAAGGACGATGAGGTCCAACAGTATCCACGGGAGTTAAGTATCCGTTTACCAGTATATACTTTGGATTTTTTGGATTTTCATACGGACTGGTAAGGCATGGTTCTATATCATACTCTTTGCCATTAATAGTTGTCTTCATTAGGACTTTGGCTCCACTTTCCATTGTGACCTATGCAACTTTGCTGCCCACATTTCTTTCATTACATCGCAAATTTGAGAATTGACTACATATTTCTTATCATATCCCCGAGCCATATCAGCAAATATTTTCTTGGTCTCCTCGATATTTGGAGTGACCTTTGGTCTTTCGGAAGAATCATTCGGATGTCTTGCTTCACTAATAGTCTTGGCGGTGGCCGTGGTGCCATCAAAGAAAATCTTTCCCGAATTGGCTAGTCGAATAAGACTATTGGTCAATTGCTCCTGCATAAGTCTCAATTTGGCATAATCAGTAGTCTTAAAAACCTTGAGTTCTTGTAACTTATTATAGACTTGCGTGTCTATTCCTGCATTTGTGTATGTATTTTCTGTCATATTTTTTACCATTCCAGCATCTGTGATATTAAGTTGATCAAGGTCTCGATAATAACGAGGATTCTTCTTGAGATTGGCGACTACAATTTTCTCGACAGCCTCTTTGTTCTTAACGATTTGCTGCCCACCTTCAAATTTCATCCCTGCTATTATGTCATCCGGATTAGGGGCAGTTAATGGATTAGCATAAAGCTGATCCAAATCCTTTTTTGTCACCCCCGACTTGGGATTGCGAGATTTGTTATTATTGCTACTTTGGAAATGATCGGGGTCTTGCGACTGGTTAGGACCGGCAGGAGTCGCTCCCCACGAACCTGGCTGTGAACTAACAGCACCTGCCACACCTCCCACTGCGGGTTCGAATGAATTTTCTTTAATAGGACGATTGCTCATAGATATAAATATCGCGGGATTAGGATAAACTCATATTCGCCAAAATATACTTGGTCTCTGGTTTCTCCGCCGTTATATATATTTAAATATATGAATAGGAAATATAGAAAGAACTCGGGAGTTACACTTACAGAATTGCTTGTATCGGTGTGTATTCTTATTCTTATTGCCGCACTTTTATTGCCTGCTATAACTAAAGGGTTTCGACGATCTAAAGGATGGGCGTGGGGAGTTTATGCGTTTCAAAACAATAGAATTGAAGCATTCTTGGGTGAGGATGCTAAATTACAACAGTTTTATGCTACAAACAAACCTTATCGATGGTCATTTATTACTACTGACCCAGGCGGACCAACTGTTGTAGAACATTGACTATGACTTATTCACCTATAAAACATAAACTGCCGTATTATGTTCCTCTGGGTCTCCTTCGGCAGTATAAGGCATTTCTCCATTGACACCATAAAATTTATCGGGTATAAGACCTTCTTCTTCGAGAATAGTCCACGTACTTCTTTTGGTAGCATCGTCGTTGAACCTACGTCCCGAAACAACAAGTCTATGTGTCATCTTCTTGAAATTTTGTATATACTTTATTAATGTATGTTCATAAATATGTTGAAGAACAAGAGTACACACTATAACATCAACCTTATAAAGCGATACTCGATTCCAATCAGACATAAACAATAAATTTTCTGGCAATTCCCCCTTATAATTTATGGTTGCGAATTCAGGAACTTTACTAAGCATGGCCTCATTGTCATACCCAATAATTGTCCATTTTTTACTGTGTTTGGCCATACCAAAGGCATTTCGTCCAAACCCACATCCAAAATCCAAGATTAATTTATTCTGGTCAGGGAATCCTATAAAATTATTAATTAGCCAGTCATCTGGCTTAACGTCAGAAACCTTACGACCAGTTGCTATTAAATCGGCAACAACATCAATATCCATTTGACCTACAGTTGACCATCCGTGAAATGTATCTTTCATAATTTATATTCTACTGAAATTTCCATATCATATATGGACTGCAATTCGTGTTCATCAATGGGCATAATATCCAACGTAACTTCATCAAGATGTTCCATCTTAAAATAATCGGGTCCAGAATGATATCCCCATTCCCCAATATTCAAAGCCCTATTGATATAACTAGAAACATAACGAAGATTATTAATTCGCATAGCCATGTTTGTTATACTATCTTAACTACTTGTAAGCCATAACCAAGTCTTTTCATTTCTAGATTGTAATGACTTAGAGTTCGTAAGCTTTTCCTTTGCCCATGCTATAACTGCGTCATGATCCATATTTCTGTAACTAGAAGCCGGAACGACAAATTTCTCCATGTATTCCAACATAGTAGGTTTGATAATAGTCCATGTATTGCGCAGAACAATATAATTGTTTAAGTGAGACAATAAATCACTAAAAGCATGTTGTTTATTTAGTTTTTGGTCTAAAGTATCTAAGCATCTTACTCTGCTATTTATCATTCCAACCGTTGGATCAATCACTTGTTGATATGCATCCAATGCCCAATTCATGAACCTATAGTAAAAAGGAGAAACAATAATATCATCTTCGAGAAACATCATTCTCGGATAATTCATTACGTCGAAGATAGTTTCTCGGAGGAAAAATATATGTTTTGCTATACATAAGTTTTCAGTTTGATAGAATGTTTTGGTTACGAGGGGATATTGAGATATGATATTGGTATTTTCTTCTTGTGTTGCGTCTATTCCTCCATCACAAAAAATATATATGGGAATATTGTATTCGGCTATATCGGGTGTTTTGAACAGATACTCCATACACCTTCTCAAATAATCCGGACGATTAAACGCACAAATTACTATTGGACAGTTCCATTTATTTTCCATATTATTTTCCATATTAATGTCAATTTTCGGAAATATCTTAGGTGAAACTACTATTCCTTCGCAACAATTTGGAATTTATCGTGCGGGAATGTCACTTATTTTACCGCAATTATACTGACAGCATACGCCATCACATTTCAAGTCGTCGGGGTCAGCACCAGTGAACACCATATCGTAAATAGTTGCCATCCGATACATCTGTTGACAAGCCATTATCTTACTGTTTTCAAATTGTTTGAATAAGTCTCGCAATTTTTCCCGAAATGCAAAATCCTCCTTCATCTCATGAAAATGATTAGAAGTAAAACATCTATGTTTCAACTTGAAATTCTCCATTGTATTGTATTCCCATGAATTGTATATTGCCGCTTGTTCTTCCTTCTGCATAACATTATGTCCAATATACCACCAAGATTGGTGTATCATGGTGCTACAATAACCATAATCGGTAAAATCACGATGATGAAGATGATACATGTCAGGAAATATTCGTTTGTTGTAAGGAATATGAAGAACATAACTATGATTTCCCATGAATCCATCAGTCCACAAGTTCTTTTTATTCACTTTCTGAAGTATCGGATATCCATATCCTCCTGGATTTGCCGACCAATTTGCAATTTGTTGATCAAGATGTAATTGCGTAAATAACTTTGGAGTTCCATCCGCATTCATCAAATGCGGGACAAAATGTCCTAACTGATAAGAGAAAACATGATTCATTCGCTCAGTTTCACAAATCTCGATAGTATTCTGCATACGGTCAAGAAAGTATTGCGGGAACCTCCAATCCGAATCTAACCATGCACACCAATTATCATCGGGAACATCAACATAATGCGAACGAAGTAAATCCTCCGTAATAGTAGCATGATAATAACGTCCCATGTTAGAAATTTTGAGATTTGGAAATTCTTTCATCAACTTAGTAAACTTTTCGGAATTTCTATCTGGTCCAAGGTTAACAACCCGAATCTCTTTAAAATAAGGAGCCGATACTCGTACTGTTCTAGATACAAGTCTGAATCTATCGTCGCAGCCATAATTAATTCTCAAATAAATGTCTCTCATAAGTTAATATAATAATAAATTTTTTATGAAATCAACAACAAAAATAGTATAATCACCACATATGACTTTGTTACTATACCGATTCATAGGATATGGTTGATTCTTCAGAAAATCCATCAATTCATTGGTTACTTTTTCGGTTCGTATTGCTATACTATACGCAAGATAGATTGATTTCCAATTTCTTGGAAAGTGATTCTCATCTACAAATTTCTGCACTCCATGAGGAATAGCGGCATCATCTACTATAAGTAAATTAATAGTGTGTGGGGTCCATTTGCTTCTCAGGCAAGCATAAATATCAAGTGAGTTATCGTAAGTTTTATGCTGCCAATCCCCTATGTCAAAATCTATGGCTCCCTTAGTTACTAAACATCCTGCGGGCATACCGTGAAGGATTGTATCTCGGACATGTTCAAATAGTTGTTTCATATATTAACTGCCTTTTTCATTAACTCAATAGCATGTTCCAAACTTGTATACGCCTAAGTGTTAGTGGAATAAACTTCATAGTCCTCAATCCCGACAAGATTATTGTTTTCATATTACAAATACCCTTTTATTAAAATAAGGTTCATTAAGAATCCACTATCTTGTGCCTTCTTGTATTCCCACACATCATACCGATTAACAACATCATGCAGTTTAATCTCGGATAGATGACGCTCAGACAAATGTCCATTCCATATACCTTGCCGAAGACCAGTAGGATACACACCAAGAATATACTTCGTTCGGTATTGGAAATAATCCATTACATCTATAATCTCACTACTTTTTAAATGTTCGAGAACATCGCCAAAGATAACCAAGTCGAACTCAATCTCTTCTGTGTTAATAATTTCCACGATGGACTTAGTGACTATATTCTTATAAAATGAGTGATGCTCTTTGAACTCGACGATGTAAGAGGAATCTATTTCGCATCCCGAAACAAAAGCGAGGGGAAATAAAACCTTCAACATTTTTCCATATTTTCCAGCACCAACTCCAACATCAAACACAGTTGACGGAGCAATTCTATTGATAATAGAAACAATATCTGCATCTAATATGGCGGACGATCCAGGCATAGATTTATAAAAGTTTTGAGTTTAGTTTTATTGGCAGAAATCGAAAATAAGTTCTCCACAAATTTCGAGGAATCCACGGGAACATTTGAACAGGACATAATGGATTCTATGTTTTCAACCAAACGGTTTTGCCACTCACGCCCACTACCACAAACATACTTATCCATTCCCTCGAAGTTTTTCACTGACCCAATTATTCCATCGATAACGCAGGGGGCATTACACGCCAAAGCTTCGACTAACGAACAACAAAAGCTTTCGCATTTAGATGGCATTACAAAACATTTGCAGGTATTATAATACTTCGCAAGATCGGTGTCATTGGCAAAAATCTGATGAGTTATGTACTTGTAGCCAGGAATTTTAATTTTATGTAAATTATATGGACCTATCATTTTCAATTCGATTCCGAATTTGTCATAAATCGATTGCCACGAGTCCATGAGATATTGGACATTTTTATCAACATCTAATCGGCCAGTGTATATTGCAAAGTTTTCTCTCTGTTGATTCATAGAAAAGAATATGTTGGAATCATATAGGCATCCAATAGGAAACAATAACGAAGACTTATCACTTTTATTTTCCATTCCATTAGAAACTATTCCTGCCATACCTATATCTAATGGGTCAGTATTCCACGTTTGAAGCATTCCTATTTTCTTGTGAGGCAAGGATTTCCACTGAAACAAGCTTGTTCCATGTATGAATAACTCTATCATGAAGATGAAACTAATTCCGACGAAATATTTTTCATATACCTCTCCGAATTTGAAAAATGACATCTCGGTTATATATGTCATATTTTCATATCGGAACATTTTCCCGGTATCGGGTGTACTCTGAGATACATACATGATATAAATTCTGTATTCATCCTCCAAACAACGAAGAACATTGACTGTGGCCCTCGACACACCACCTCCATATCCTAAGATTTTTCCATCTTTGCCTAAATATGGCAATTGGTCTGTTACAACTACAATTGACTTCATATATTTGTAGCCTTTCCCATAAGCTCGATTGCGTGGTCAATGTCGGGATATGCCCACATTTGATCTTCGGTATAATTTGGGGAAAATGATAACATACCTTTTACTGGACCTAACTTATAATGAACTAATCCTTCATGTGAATTACCAAGAAAATCAAGATGACCACTATATCCAGTAGCAATAATCTTCTTTCCATAATTATAGGCATCGAATATAGTAAGCCCAAATCCTTCTGCCTTAGTCAAACTAACATAACAATCTCCTATAGAATGAAGACCAAGCATTTCATTGGAACTCAAAGGTTCTAATAAATAAATAATTTCTGGATGTGATGGATACTTTTCAATTTCTGTCATGAGAATTTCTTCGCATTTGTTCTTATGTTCGGGCGAATAATTACGATAATGAACTTTTAGAATTAATCTCACTGGATCGGAAGATTTAAACGCTTTACAATAGGCTTGAATTGTATCTTCAATTCCTTTGCGAATATTTAACTCGCCAATAGCATAGAAAATATAACGCCCGTCTTTTCCTATTTGAATTCCAGTCTTTATATCGGTGATCTTAACATTATTAGCCAATGGCAAAGATTGTGGAAGAAAGATATGCGGAACAACTCGTATTGGGATTGTCACTCCCGAGTCCTTAAATGCTCGCTCATTATAAGTAGAAGGACACCAAACTTCATTAACATAATTATTTATACACTCTACCCATTTTTCGGGTAAATGATTGGTTTCCCATGTACAATAACCATTGACTATTTTGTTACTAAGTATCTTTGATTTCTCTTTCCGATATCTGGGCCATAAGTCTGGAGTACAATGCATAATAACTACATCATATTGATCAACCCATTTATTAATTAATGATTTTATAACAATATTATACACATTATCATCGCTAAGTTCCGAATTATCAAATCTAAGTGGTTCCCACGTAATAGGAATTCCATTAACAAAATAATGATATAAGTATCCTTTAGCAGCTACAGCATATCCGCTTGTACCGTATTGTCCAATATAATACACCCCTTTGAGAGGTATAGTAGGAATGACCGATATTACCGCAGGAATTAAGTCAGTATGATTCGACATAATTTTTAGATTCTCAACAGCTCAAACATCTATATTTAATTGGTTAAAGTTTTCTACTATAAGTTTCCATATATGTGATTTATATGTATTGTCGGGGTTAACTTCATAGTAATCTTTATATACTTCAAACGCCTTCAATGCATATTCTTTGGTTTTTTCTCTATTATTTAATGATTCTTCTAAAACCTCAGTAAAATCAGACAAATCGTTTTTTACTGTATATGAAATATTTTTCAGTTTATCACTAAACATAAATGGGTATATATCATTTGATAAATCAAAATTTCCCACCATTGTTGCCATACATGCCATACTCTGTGGATGCCTATATCCCAATGCAGTATGTCCAGGAACACATAAACTTAACGTATGAGTTTTTAATTTCTCAATCCAATTAATTTCCGATATATTTTCATCCGTCCGTACAAACTTAAACGTTTTGTTATATTCATCTTTTTGGTATTCCACATCTATAATTTTATCATTTATTATCCAACCATCAAAATTGTTTCTTAAAAACTCACTTTCATATATTTTGTTCAAAGATTCTATCCTCCAATTTTTCCCATTTAATTTATATGTTCCAGTAGTTCTTCCTATAAACACAATCTTATTTATTTTGGTTTCTAATTTAACATCATCGATATTAATGTAAGGAATTGTATATCTTGGTATTAGAATTAATTTATCCGAAAGTAGTGTTCCAACCTTTGAATTTTTTAAGAGCGAAAGCCATCCATCAATTTTATGTAGGATTCTATCAAAATCTTCAACTGTTATATAACATCCATCATCAACAGTATATAATATTGTTTTTCCTTTAAACGAAAGTATTTTATTTACGATTACATCATTTAACTTATGCCTAGATTCCAAGAAAAGAATATCGTCGTTATTATTAATATCATATATTGAATCTATATAACATACATTGTTGGTTTTAGATAACGTTTTAACTAAATGCTGAATTCTGTAATCATGCCCATTTGTCCAATGAAATATTTTTATATTCTTCATATTAATTTGTCCCCAATTTCGTTCTAATGTGTAAAGACCCCAGTACAAATTTATTAATTATATTTGTAGAAAACTCCTCTGTACATTCAATATGTTCGATGTCACGAACATAAACTGGATTAACCCACCAATCTTCGAAATATTCGCCTGGCTTCAACCCATTGAATGTTACATCCTGACATATAAGACAATACCCAAACTTATACAATACAAATCGTTCTTGCTCCTGCAAAACATGGCCAAGTCTATACGAATCATGCTCAATAGTTATTACTTTAAACTGATATTTATCTAACGGTATCAATTCCAAGCACTTTGCCGTATTGTCATCGATATCAAGAGACAAATAATCTATAATAGATGGAAATTCATTATCCACAAACATAGTATTATAATTCAAACTCAACGCATCGGCATTGTAAAATTTACATTTTCGTTTGGAGTAATCAAGTTTTCTAATGTCCACACATATTCCTCTCCACCCCACACTTTCCAAAAAGTATGAATTACTATCAATTACAGAATCTCCCGACCCAATATCAACGAACATGCCATCTGTTTTTTTATTTAAAATATTAAAAACGAACTCGTCCTGATTCGCCTGAGAATGAAATTCATTCATATTCTTAAATCATACGTGATGAGCCATATATGCTGTTACTAACAATTTTCTAGCATGTTCATAATTCGGCTCGGCCCACTCGCTTTCATGACTATACCACAATGCTTTTTTCATACCATCAACTTTTACTAATGAATAATCTACAAAATATTTGTAATTCTCCGGAAAATATTCGACTTGACCACCGAATTTGGTCACTATAACTGGTTTATGATTAAGGAATGCCTCATATGATGCCATTCCAAGACCTTCTCCTCTATGAAGCAAATAATAACAATCTCCCAAATTATGAATATCATTTATCTCTGGATCACTATAATTTTCTAAAAATAATACAAAATCTGGGGGGTCTGGAAATTCTTGCAACACTTCCTCAAATTCCCGCTGAACTTTCAATTTATTATAAATAGTATAATCTTCCAATGTAGTCTTAACTAAATAACTAACATTATCAAAAGATGTAAACGTTTTGCAAAATTCACGAATAGTATTCTTATAATTTTTCCTATCGGACCAACTACTAATCGAATAAAAATTAAAGGTTTTAGTTATGTCTTTATTTCCATATTTCACATGAGAAGGCATAACTACTTCGTCTTTCGGTGTCGGAATAATAAAGTTATAACTCATGTATCGCTTAATAACTATTTTTGTTTTTACCCCACTATCCTCAAATACTTTCTTATTAAACTCAGAAGGAACCCATATTTCATCCATTATAAAATTATTCATAATTTCTACCCAATTGGGATGTACTTTAGTAGTTTCCCAAACTGTTTGTAAAATTATTTTACAACGTTCATTTTTTATATATTTGGTAGAATTACTAAATTTATCATATAACGTTTTAAAACTATCTGGTAGAAAATGAAAAATGAAATAATCATAATTCTCATAAACCAATGATTTACAATTATTAATTTTATTGTTTATTATATTATCATAATTACATTTGGAATTATCCACAATCACAGGTATGAAAGTCACATTATATCCATTCTGTAAGTAATTAAACATGATGTATTTAGCTGCTATTGCATACCCGCTCGTTCCATCTGATCCAATATATAATATATTTTTGCTGCCATGATTATTCTTCTCGGGTATGACCATCGAGTTATTAGAACTTTCTAATATTCCAACAGTCGGAACTGGTTCAACTATCTCACTTATTTTAAAGTGATATTCTCCTGTAGAAGAATACAATCTTACATTTTGTAAACGAATTCCTAATTTTCTCACATCACCATTCTCATGTATAGAGTCAGGTATAAATGTTCCACATATTAGTTTTATTGTCTTAGCACCTCCGCAAAAAAGCTTTATGGTATTTAACTCTTTTGTCAAATTGAATTTACTTTCAGTTACATTATCAATTTTTATTATTAAGTCATCTATAGAATTGTGCGGAGAATTGACAAATTCTAACTCGATTGTCTGAATATTATTATTCATTACATGAATAATACTCTCACCCGAACTCCACATAAAATGTGTATCGGTAATTCCGTCGTATTCAAGGTCATGCCAACCCTCTCCAAATATAATATCAGTAGTCATAGAATTATAAAATTCGGGGAGTAATAATTTATTATTACTCGACCGAACAATTCCCTCGTTTATCCCATTTAATCAACGGGCTTTCCATCTTTACCAACAATAACAAAACGTTCAACCAAATTAAATTTCATAGCGAAGTCCATTACCACTTTTCGGACAGGTCCGAGAATGGGAACATAGTTCACCTTGAATTCCAATGTTGGTTCACCGGTATTAGGATGCTGGTCATAAATGGTAGCATCGCGGAACCATTCTTGCTGACCAAAGACTTTAACAGTCTCAGTGAGAACGGCTTTTTTTTCTTGCATAGTAGTGTGTCTCATATATTATGTATTTTATCACTCCTTACTGGGGAGTCAACCTTTTATATACTTTCGAAGAGTGGATAATTTCACTTTGCAGCTTTCCTGCTTGCTCGTATCTACGACCAATACATAGTCATCATTCGATAGATCAGTCAACTCTTCCAAGTCCGATACTCGCATGTTTCTATCACGAGTGGATGGCGTATAGGGCTTAATCTCTTCCCCGCGAGATTCCCAACGGACAACTTCCTCGGTGCTGAACAATCTCTTGAGTCTAGCTATCATTTGAGGACAGTAAGAATTCTATGTATTGCCGCCACAAACGTAATCTCTCGTTCAAATACGAGAGCCGATTGATACACGGCTTCTGCAAGATAGAGAATGACTTCTGGAGCCTTTTGCCCTGCATAGTCATTTACATGGTCAAAGAGATACTTATAGACCTCTTCATAATTTGAAAATTGTGCATCCGCTATTAAATACCGAATTTCATCAAAGATGCCCGCTTTTTTTGGCTGTTTAAGCAGTCCAAGCAATTTTTCACGAAAGTCTTGGTCAGCCGTATTTGCCTTTGCAATCTTCAATGTCTTCGTAAGAGAAGATTGCTGCATGAAATTAATCATCTTCCGCATGTCGGGGTAATAACTTTTGACTATGAAAGCGACATCTTCCTTTTGATATGTAATTCTCTCCAAATCCAAAATCTTAACCAAATGAGCCATCGCTGCCGTCATAGATGGAAATTTAACCTCAAAACTCTGGCATCGAGATTTTATAGCAGGGATTACTTTCTCTGCATAATTTGCAGTTAATATGAAACGAGTAGAAACGGAATATGTTTCCATCAGGTTACGCATAATACATTGACCCTCGGGCGAAATTCTATCACAGTTACTTGTTAATATCGCCTTGCTTCCGACAAAGAAATTATGATTCTGAGCAACTGTCAAATCATATACATGTTTTTTATTTTCCGTATATTTTATAGATTTAATTTTTAATTTTACCATGCCCAATTCCTTTCATCATTTGTTCATATTGTTTTAAATTATACCCAATAAATTTTGATTTGTCAACATATTTCGCCATGTTTTTTTCATTAACCCATACAAATTTTATTTTATTCTTCAAACAATATTCTATCGTGGCATCCATCTTGGGTTGTTGGATTAAATAAACGGACGCGGGCTTTATTTCATATAATATTTTTTTATCCACATCATAAAAATCAGCAATATAAGTTCGTTGCATTTGGGTTTTATCTACATATGGAATTCTAAGAATTTCATATTTGGTATGTTGATTACAAAGATAAAAACACGCTTCCCAGGAACTGCGAAACTTAAATTTCTTATTATTTATTTTGATTATAGCATCCCAATGCGTCCACGAATTGGTTATGTTCGGAGTAAATTTCCCATTTGCTATCAATTTCTTCATTGATGCGGATTGTTTTTTTGCGGACTGTCTTAGCTGTTCCTTTCCTCGTTTAGTTCTAAAATACTTTCTTAAAAATTTGGAATTTTTTCTTCCCGTCTCCGCATTTATTTTTCTTATTTCCGCAAGACCCTCTGGAGTAGATATTTTTTTCTTATACGTTTTTGAAATAGATACACTTTGTTTTCTTGCCATTTCTTTCAACTCTTCTTCCGAATACAATAAATCTTTTGCTTTTCCTCCAGTACAATTACAACTCTTACAAAAATTTTTATATGTCCTACCTTTATCTTGACGCTCAGCCATGCCATTGCATTCTTTATTTTTACATTTTGGTAGCTCCAAGTTAAGAATTTCCGTCTCTATTTTTTCCTTCACTCGTTCAAGCTCATCGGGGGGAAAATGTTTATGTAAATGAGCCACCATACTGGACCATCCATCAACTTTAAAATTACAATATGGGCAGATATGAAAATTATAATTTATAATGTCATCAATGTTCTTTCTATCACTCGGAGAATATCTATTACATTTGGGATTTGTGCAATACGACTTCGGATGGCGGGAATCCATTATAAACGTATTTTTACAATTTTTGCATTTCCGTTTTATCTTGAACGTTTTATATAATTCTTCTTTTTTTCGTCCAATTTCTCTGTTGGCACATATCATACATCTTTCTGCAAACCCAAGGGTGGAATTAAAAAACGTAGTTTCGGCACCGCAATCATAACATGTGCAAGGATAATTTAGATATTTAACACAATAATCTTTTACTGAAATATCATGCTTTCGGAGATGATTATTATTCATCAATTCTCCACATATTTTACAATTACCATTTCTCATAATATTTCTCTATAGTAAGTACCGCATATAGACAGATATTCGTATTAAATTTAAACACTCAATATATTTTCTATTTTATTCTTAAATATATCTCCAGTCTTCATTTTTATAGGATTGCCATTTGCATCCTCGACATACCACTTATGCTCTTCCGTACATTGAATTACATCTCCATTTTCAAACTCAACTTCAATAATATTGTGCATCCCCTTGTCATGTAATACAAATGGTTTCCATTCTATATTTTCCCCGTTTAGATTTGAAGATTTAACCAAATCGGAAGAATCATTTAAATCTTTAATAGAAACTTTTTGTTCTTCTCCATCTTTAATAATAGAAACCAACGTATTTTCCTCCAAACACTCGTCTTCTACAATTATCTTCAATGGTTGTATTCCCATTGTCATTGCAAAGTCTTGTACTTTATTTCTCATTACTTCAACAGAGTTTTCATCCGATGCATTAATCATTAAACTATCACAGGGAATGCTATTCATAATAATTTTGGCAGCAGATGTCTTTCCACATCCTGGAGAACCAAACATGAAAATATGAGGAATGTCTTTCTTCTCAATCCAAAGTTGTAATGTCTCTTTGAACAAGGCATTTCCTATAAAATCATCTAATGTATGGGGCCTGTATTTTTCTGCCCAAAGTGAGTGATGATATACTTTTGGATTCTCTTCCATCTCGAAGAATGTTGATGGGTCAAACATATTAATTAGAAGTTATGGTTGCCATCATCAGGAGAAACAACATTAACACCAGTAGCCGCCGAAATATTGGCATCCGTAACAACAGTCTTCTTACGGGTCTTAGTGCCACCGTGAATAGAACGTGCCTTCGGTTTACTATTGGGCGTGGTTGTCAAAACATCAATCAACAAATGTTTATTTACCAGAATAACATTTGCTATTTCTTCGCCATGCCCTGCAAGTGAAGGGGTCTGAGAATTTCTGGTATTATTGAAAATTTCTTCAATCTCATGCTTCTGTGCATCTTCGATGGTTCCAAATACTTGGCCATCTGCCGTCTTATAACTTTTTGTGAATTCTATCATGATCTATATGTGCTTTCTTTTATGTTGTTATTATTTTTTGGAATTGCAAAATTGGTAATAGGTACAAGTGTATTTATCACTCTTGAAATACACCCGAGCAATACCTGCGCTATTAATAGATAGAGTTCCATTAGGAATATCGGCATTAGCCCTGAATACTTCTGCAATATTCTTAACGGGAAATGCTAAGGCTGTATCCAACTTATTTTTCACAGGATCAGTTGCGGGAACAAGGCGAATGCGATTGGAATTAGACGTGACATGCCCAATAACCACTTCAAATGCACCCTTCTTATTCATACCTACAGAAAAAGAATCAACATCCTTCAAAGCATTACGAGCTTTCAAAAATTGTTCGAGAAATGTTTCCGCAAGAGGAACTATTACATGATATTCGGGAATATCTTGAAGGTTCTTTGCCACAGGATCAATCGAAGTTGGATCGGCGCACGTGCAATAACACTCTATGTCATTATTGGAAAATTGTAACCCCAATATGCGGTCCCCAGATTTATTTATGGATACATTTATGTCTCCATCTTCATCAAACGGAGACAACATGTTTTTGACTTTTTCGGTGTCTCCAATACAAATAATAGCATCTTCGATTCCAAAATCAGAAAAATCATTCATAATGACATCAACGACAAACGACCTATTATCTGCTGCCGCCCTAGTATGCAACGTTTTGTCAGTCGACGAATATTTCCATTTTGTTTTGGAAATAATATCTCCCAAACCATATTTCCGAATAAACGTAATCAGAGTTTCCTTCTTCATATTCTCAATTTATCATAACTTCGAGTTCTACGCAACTTATTATAATCAAAATTCTTCGGAAAAATCAAACGTTTGTTCTGCAAGTTGACTGCCTCTGTTCGGATATTTCCATGAAATTGCTTCATAAATATCTCCAAGTTTACTTTTCAATTCCCGCTGATACATCTTGTTGCGGTCAATATGAGTCGTAATGAAATTGAGAATTTCATCGGGATCAGTATCATCACCTTTTATAGCCAATGCTTCAATATAAAAATCATTGGGAAGCAAATAACACCATTTAATTTTTTCACTATGAGTAATCTTCTCAAATTGTCGATCAAGCTTCCATACCTTCAAAAGGTCATTATACGCCAATGCCGCACGAACTTGAGCAGGTGACTTGTTAATAAACTGGAATAACTTACGAGTAGGTGGGTTATAATCATTCTTTTCATCCTTTGATATAAACCTTACCGAACTCGTCTTGCAAAGATCATAAATACTCTTTTCTGCAATACCTTCTTCAAATATCATGATGCGCTCATCCAATTCCGCCTGTGGAACATTACGCAAAATAGAATTGAGCATACCCGAAGCAAACTTCTGAAATGCTCTTGGGAAACTGGAACGAACCACATCAATGCCTTTGACTTCGAGTTTACCCTCATTGCCTTGTTTGTCCTTAACAGGCTTCATCTTTTCCATGTCGAATACTTTTAACATGGCATAACGCTTCTTTGCTACCCACAATGCTTTTTCAGCAATAACATCTGGAACAATCTTAATGCGATTCTTTTCTGGAGCTACATTAAATATCTTTGGCACCATGTATTCATAGAACCGATTTATTTTATTACATACTTCGGACAACGCATCAATAGAAAATTGTATCATTTTCTCGGGCAATATATTTTTTGCCATAGCAAGTTCAGCAACCGAAAAATAATTCGAATCTGTATCTGCATAAATTATATAATCTTTATCAGGAGTATTAAGTTGTTGATTAAAATAATCATTGACAATTTTTTCCGTTCCCCTGATAATTGTCTGACCTGATAGTGTTACCGACTCTGCATTATCTTTGTCATAGAATCGAAAAATAGGAAGGCCCAGTACGCCGTAGCAACTATTTAAGAAGATTTTCTCTCTCTTCTGTCGTCGGTCATAAAATGCTTCTTTTTCTTTATCGCCTTTCTTAGAATATTCTGATGCCAATTGTCGGTAATGAACTCGCTCCAAAAACCATTTATCCAGAATATATGGCACTACTCCAACTACATCTTGTCTATAAACCGCCCCGTTGGAACCCACGGACAATGTGTAATTAGAAATCATTTTCTTGAAGTCTGTATCTGAATAGTCCTGATTTCCAACACGTATCAGAGGCATTTCTCCCCGATCAAATGCTAATTTGTCCCACCCGTCTATTTTTCCGATCTTACTCTCCGGCGAAATATTGAGCGACATGATTACACTTGGATACAATGATGTAATATCTGCTGAACATACCCATTCATATAATCCAGGAATTGGTTGCTTTACATAAGCGCCAATAAATCCTTCTTCTCCCTCTCGCTCCATTTTCTCATACTCTTCCCGCCCATTGGGGGGCTTATTAGGTCCAATTATTCCTTTTGAATGGAGATAACACAAAATAGCACCATCAATCCACCGACTACTCATTTGAAACCACTCATATTTTACAAACCCCTTATGACATATAGAACGAGCAAGATGGATAAAGTCATATTTTTTATCCAACTCTACCACTATTCGTACATCGGCCAAATTATACTCGGTATAACGGCAAATATCAGTTTTATAAAGTTCATTTAAACTACCTCTATATGTTAGTTTCTGTTGCTTTAATTCCTCGTCCTTAGCGACATTTCCAAGAGACCACGAAGATTTCATGACTCCTATGAACTTCTTATAAAGTTCCATGTAGTCCAATAGAGAAACTCCTGCAATAATCATGCGGTGGTTGAACTTGTTTTGATACGCAATACCAATCGGAGATAATCGGTAACTTGCTTGTTTTCCGAGCACTGCACGAATACGGTTGTAAATGTAAGGCATATCAAATCCGCTATTTAGCTTGCCTCCACCGCTTGTATTCCACCCAGTAACAATAGTAGGCCGAATTTCTTCCCACTTAGTCAAAAACTCGTGGAGAAGGGTATCCTCACACTTGTATGAACGAGTCTCCAATTCAGACGTGACGCCACCAGAAATCTTAGACTCGGGGTCAAGAACAAACGAATAGTATTTGCTCATCGCTTGGTCATATAAAGCAATAGCTGTAATCGGTTTATCTCCCTTGGTAATATCGGGGAATCCCTCTTCTGATGATACTTCTATATCTATTACGATAATCCTATGATTTTTGGACATTTCGTCGTTATTAGGATAAACATCCAATAAAACTCTCATTTCAGGCAGAATATCACTTTCAAATAGTGTGGGGTCGTTTTCATCGAACGATGTTATTTTTTCTAAGCAATCACCATATAATGATTTATATGGTCCGTTGGATGATCTTCTATAAGCATAATGAAACTTGGTCAATGGGATTTTCGCAAGTCCGTCAATATCATCCCAGAGATACACTACCCCATTTTTTTTATCTACAAATATATCTTGAAAGGCCATATCAAACTAGTAATTTATTCCTTAATATTTTGTCTATACTATCTAGTTTTGTATATGGTATGCGCAATAAATCGATATTATTCATAAATGCATACCGAGATTTTATTTTATCTTTATATTTGATATAATGCAAATCCTTTTCAGTCATGAAATATCTTCCTCCCAAGCATCCGACCTTGAAATGTTGTTTCCCATCATATTCAATAAGTAAATTCTGAAACGGGACATAAAAATCAAACCTTAAATGATAATTGGTTCGAGGATTTCGGCATCCATCGAATATTTTTTGAGATACATAGGATATTCCATTTTTATCCATGAAATTTTTAATTTTGGATTCACCCCTTGAAAGATTACAATGCGGACATCCATGTCCATCCAAATGTTTTTGGGGTTTTTGCAAAAATGTTGCGCCACATTTTTTACAAATTATAACAATCTTTGTATTGAGATCTACATATTTTACCTTGGAATAATCAAAATTATTATGATGTACCAAAATAAAATCATGTATAGCATCGCTCTTATTTCTTTTATATCTGCCTGCACATTTTGGACATCCACAACCATCTAAATGATCATTCGGTGATTGCGGAAACTCATATCCACATGTTTTGCAACGTATAATTCCTTTGGTAGAATTATTTACATAAATAAATTTGGAATAATCATATTTGCGTTTATGCTTTATGTGACTTTTTCTCGAAAAGTCTTCGATGCTTGATCTCATTTTTCCACTGCACTTTGGACATCCTTCCCCGAATAAATGAGCAGATGCCGGTTTGAGAAATCTATATTGACACTTTTTACATCGCATTATTCCTTTAGTATGACCATTTACGTAAACAAATTCCGAGTAATCAATCCCGTAATTATGTTTCTCATTTGCTTTTTTAACAAATTCATCTAGATTAGATCGCGGAAGCGAACACGACCGGCATCGAGAATGCATCTTATTTGCCCGTAGGAAAGTATATTTATCGGAATAATGAATACTCTTATTGCACTTCGGGCAATTTCTTGTTATTCCAGTATCTTCGCATTCGTTTTTGTTTGATTTGTTTACTGTGTCGTTCATAAAATCTCCTCGCTCGTATCCGATTCTGTTCTCGGAGTTCTTCGCTTGTTCGGCTTAGACATTTACGTCCCATAGTAATAAATAATTCGTTAGAACATAAAAACAATAGAACATTTTATTCTGATACATGATATTGATTCTCCATCATCGGTCTCTTCTTGCTCACGATCAATTGCTGTGGCTGCAAGGGTTTATTAAAAACCATAACACTTAGCCATATCTTCGCACCAAAGAGAAGATGAACTACTTCCCAAAACGTGGGCTTATAACATGACGTTACAATCATTCCATCGGAAGTCCTGTAACTCGGCAACTCCGAATAATTACTTTGGCCTTTTGCATACACTACATTAGACCCTTCAAAATCTATTGCGGTCATATTTTTATCATATGTAAAAATCAAATCCATCACTTATCGGAAATGAATCATTTTTCAGCGGGGAGACGGGGGTTGGCAAAGTTTCATCCCATTCAAATTTTGGGCGATAATCCCCATCGCCATCGGAAAAGAACCTCACCCACCGAGAGCCGCCCAATCCTCCGAGCCGTTCCATTGCCTTTAACATTCCTAAGAATTGGGGAACCCATCGGGTACGCATCTTACACTTGATTATGAACTCTGTATCCTGCCGAATCTTGTCCTTTTCTGCCAATTTCACATAATAAGCATCTATATCTTTCTGTAAACAATTGCATATTTCTGGGTCATCCCAGCACAATGGACAATTGCCTAATCCTCCAAAACTCATATATTCTTTCTTTCTCGTGCGGTATTATACAGTATTTGGCAAGCTGCGACGAGATTTTACATTTCTTCTATTCATGCACCAAGAATATCACACATCAAACGAAGTCGCAACTTATTATATCTCCGAAAGCTCAAAACGAGTAATACATATGGGAAAGGAGTTTCACTCTATGATAAACAAAGATATAAGTAAAGATATAAAAAAAGAAGTCACATCCCACCGAGATGATACCTTCTATACATTGTGGGAGCCGAAGACCAATAATCGTTTCCTTGTCCACATGACACATCCAAAAACAAAGGAATATCTAATTGAAAGACGACTCATTAAATCCATTGATCGTCCTGGTTTTACTAGATGGAATGGCAAAAAGCGTTGGTATCCAATCAAAATGTATGTTTATGAATCAATTGTTCCCAGCCATATTCTCTTCCGATTACTCGGCGCAGGAAGATTCAACATTCAAGTTGACGAATTAGGTCCAGTAGGAGATGTAATCGAAACGTGGTGCATTCCCGATTGCCGATTCAAAGAAGTAAATGCAATCCCATTGGATTGGTCTCAAACAAAAGACGTTATAAAAGACGTTATGATAGTCCAATGTGAAATTGATTGGACTGAAATCATCGTCCGCCGAGAAAATGGCTCAGAGTTTAAGATAGAAAACAAAGAATGACTACGGAGTTATTCTAACACCCCGCACCCGCCCGTCAATCACAAAAAATTGAATAATTGACAATGCATCAGTTTTCGTATGCATTGTCGAGATGGTGCTATTCTCAGTGGAATTGATTGGTCGGGTTGTGGTGGCTACTTCCGTATCTATTTGACCCGTGATAGTCTTACTGCCTTTCTTGGCAGTATCTTTTCTACTCTTATCCCCATGAACAACCATCATTCCATCCAAAACATATACCAGACTTTTGACATCACTAATTTGGAAAAGAAACTTTCCTTCATTCATCTGATACAACGCTAAAGGTGTGCTTATTGCACAAGTCGAATTTTCATCTTGGGCTTTGTAGGTGACGGAGAAGTTCCCCTTTGTGAGCGTAAGGCTGATGTTGTGAGACCCAAACGACGCAAGACACGGCGAATTCGTTAAGTTCTTCACTTCCTGCTCAAAGGCATTGAGAGACAATACCGAGCCAGCATCGGCTTCAATCGTTGGCCCACCCGCAAGATAGATGGTCGTCTTCTCACTTGGGCAGAGTTCCATCAGGGTAGTTGTACCGACCATTGTGGTGCTTCCACCAATAAGGTTGTTGGTCACGGTTGCTCCGTTCTGGGAAATCAAATGTGTCACCACAGGCTTGTCCACATAGAACACGCCATCGGCTGCAAAAAGACTTGAAGCCGCCAGTAGAAATGAGAGGATTATTGCTTTCATGGTTATCTATCTACAGAATATCCATCTTTATCAAGTCCATACACTTTATTTTGAAGCACTCGAATTTCTTCTTCTTTCACTCCAACGGGTTCAAATCGTTGACCACATCCACAATCACATTCCCAATAATCAGAGCGAGTTCCGTCGGGGTTATCGGTGTGTTTCAATACAACTCTACAGTGGGCACAGCAAGCTTGTGATTCATTCATATGATTGTTTTTATTTAGAGATAAAATAGATGCTTGCCATTGCCAATAACGCTCCGAGAACAGTATAAGGTGTGACACCCTTCGCACCGATAAATATTGAAAATAAAACCAGTACAGCAATGTATTTTACCTCAAAGACCGCTCCTGTTAAAACACATTTCTCTCGGGTTAACCAATACCACAAGGGGCCGGTGCATCCGCTCAAAAGAAATACCACAATCCACCACTTGTTATAGGAAATATTGTCATTCGGGGTCTTCTGGAATAATAATGACGAAATCCAGAACAGAATGTAAGATAAACTTACCATTAACCCAACAAAGAAATAGGACGACCCCTTAACCATTCGCTCATACGCTATGCATCCAATAGCGGTAGTTACTGCGAGTAAAATACCAAGTATCTGAATTTTTAATTGACTCATGTTAACTATATTGTACATTATACAAACAAGGTGTCAAGTAAATATTTTGGTGGATATGTCCATATTTCTGGTATTTTGGAAATCATGAGTGCTATTTATAAGCATGAATACAGGCGTTTACAAAATAGTCAACTCAATAAATGACAAGTGTTATATTGGTTCCACCGCAACATTGGGGTTTAAGAAACGATGGTGGTCACACCGTACAAAACTACGAGTGAATAAACATTTCAATCAACATCTTCAATATTCGTGGAATAAATACGGGGAACAAAATTTTAGATTTGAGGTCGTAGAAGAATGCCCTCCTGCTCAATGTATCATGCGAGAGCAATATTACTTTGACACACTTCACCCCGAATACAACATTCTCCAAATCGCCGGTTCATGTCGAGGCTACAGGCATACCGATATTGCCAAACAGAAAATAGGAGATGCGTGTCGAGGAGAAAATCACCCTTATTATTCTGGACAATACGTGTTTTACAACCCAAATTATGGATATTTCACAGGTGGGATGTTTGAATTTGGGGGTAGATTTGGTCTGCGTAAAGGTATAGCTTATCGGTTACAGACAGGAGAATTGGACAAATCCCACGGGTGGATATACATTGGAAAATATCCGTGTGAGCTACCCGAGGATATTGCTTACGTGTATCATGACCGAATAAACAATTCCAGACAAATCTATTCCTTCTATCATCCCACCCATGAAATATTTGTGGGCACTCTTCCAGAGTTCATTGCATCCAATAACATAACCAAACCACAACGAACTACAATCCATCGGTTGGTGAGCGGAAAACGAAAAATGGCATGGGGGTGGATATTTGTTGGCGCAGGCAATCTACATCCTCTAAATATACACCAAATATATTCTGATGCCCTATCACAAAATTCTAAAGCCAATAACCAAGTGGATGTGCCACGTCATTTTTCAAACTTCAAAACAGGGGAACATTTCCGAGGAACCCTACGGGAGTTAATCAAATCTCACAATCTAAACGACGGCGCAGCAAGAGAAATGCTCGGAGGTCGAAAACCTCACCTAAAAGGATGGAGTATAAAAACTTGATTGACATGCAAGTACCTGATAGACTATCCGACATTATGAGAAAAAAAATAGTATCCTATTCGCAATTTTCTAACTTTTGGGTTTGTCCAAACCGATGGCGTCTCGATTATATCGAAAAACTCAAGGTATTCGAGGATAGTATTCATATGTCCTTCGGGACAGCCACCCATGAAGCCCTTCAATCCTTTCTTGTCGCGTATTACAATACCTCGGAAGAAGCGGCATACAAGATGGACCTGATTACTCCTTTCATCGCCAAATTCAAACAACTGGTAACGATGAAAGGTATTAAGCATACTGAAACTGAATTCAATGAATTTGTCGAAGATGGTAAGGGCATCATCGCTGAATTTACCAGCCTCGCCAATATTAAACTCAATTTCTCCCGAGACAAATGGGAATTAGTTGGCATCGAAGTTAAATTTATTTCGCCTATTATCAACAACGTCAATCTGGACGCTCGCCTTGACCTTGTGCTTCGAGAGAAAATGTCAGGCGATATTCGCATCATAGACATCAAGACTGCCACCAGGGAATGGGACAATAATCAAAAGGAAGACTTCACCAAAACGAGTCAGCTTATCCTTTACAAGGCAGTGTATAGTAAGAAGGAGAACATTCCACTCAATAAAATTCATGTTGAGTTCATTATCCTTAAGCGAAAACTCTACGAAAAGGCCAAATATGAACAAACTCGAATTCAAATCTTTAAACCATCCGCATATCAAGATAATGTACTACAAGTCATTAAGGAATTCCGTGGATTCGTAGAATATAGTTTCACAAAAGATGGTATTCATAACACCAATGCTCATTATCCAAAACAACCAGGGAAGAACCAAACCAACTGTAAATGGTGCCAATACAAAAAAAATGGCAAGTGTGATGCCATGACTGAATCACCAATTCGTGACGTTATTTAAGCCGTTTTTTTGCTTATCCGAAATATAAATAAACGGTTTTCAGAATGTGGTAATACGTATGAATGTAAACAAATATTCTATGAGCATAAAAAACAAAGTTGCGACGACAGTTAAAATAGAAAATACCTTATATGATGAATTCAAAATTCTTGGAATTCGGTATAAACTAACTCTTCAAGGAATTGTAGAGAAAACAGTATATCGTTACGTCCGAGAAGAAATGTTCCGCAATGACATGAACAATTTCACAGTTCCCATATTTTCCGACCCCCCAATTGTTCAGCACATCGAGGGATCTTTCCTGTCCCCATTATCTTCTTCGATGGTGACCTAAATATAAATAAGATTTTTACAAAAATAAAATTGTTTTTACAAATGTAAACACTATTTATTGTTATGAAAAAATCTCAAATCAAACGGCACATGGTTAGCATCTTCGAAAATGAATACAAAATAATACACGACTACTGTTTTCCCAGAAATTTAATTATTGGAAAATGGGTATCAAATATTTGCTTGTCTTATATCAGCGGCTCAACATATGGAAAATAACATTTTATCCAACAAAAACTTGATAGATATAGTAAAGAAAAATACTCATCTTTATTGTCGAACTTTGCGAGCATATTATCCCGAAACGTACACCTTTATTGAGACGCATTATAATGGAAAAAATATCTCGGAAAAAATATACAAACACCTTTTCGGAGAACGTTATTGTCTTAACTGCCAAAAATTATTAGGAGGAAGAGGATTCCGAGGTGTATTAAAAGGATATTCTCATTTTTGTTCCGATACATGTGCATCCAAACATCCTTACCGACTACAGCAAATAAACAATTCTAATCTCAAAAAATATGGGGTAAAATGGAATGGACAAATCAAAGAAGTCAAAGAAAAAATAAAACGCAACAATATTAAAAAATATGGCGTTCCTCATGTTCTTCAGGTCAAAAGTATAATTGCCAAGAAAAATAATACATATTTACAAAAGTACAACGATGTAAATTACACGAATCGGGACAAGTGCAAAAGAACAACCTTGATTAAGTATGGCGTAGAACATGTTTCACAAGACCCCGATATTCACGCAAAACAACAAAAATCGTTTCGCCCCAAAATATTCGTTTTTCCATCGGGCAAACAGTACAATGTTCAGGGATATGAACCATATATTATTCGTGACCTTTTGAAACAGTATCATGAAACAAACATAGAGGTCTGTCGCAAAAACATGCCCGAACTGTGGTACATCCGTGAAGACGGTACTAGACACCGATATTTCCCCGATATCTATATCAAATCAGAAAATCTGATAATAGAAGTCAAATCTACATGGACAAACAAGATTGATCGAAATCTCGATCTAAAAGAGAAATGTGTTTTAGACAATGGATACAAATTCCAAAAATTTATTGTAAATCGAAAAGGAGAAACTGTATAATGACCAAAAAGAAAAAAATACTTTGGCTCGGAGATGATATTCGCATGAACAGTGGATGTGCCACAGCCGGTCGCCAAATGATATTAGAAACCGTATATAAATATGATTATTTCTGTTTGGGAGGAGCAATAACTCATCCCGATAAAGGAAATGTATACGATTTATCACAATCAACAAATGAAATTGCAAAAATAAAAGATGCATCAGTTAAAATTATGCCTGTCGATGGATACGGGAATGAACAGATATTATTTCAAGTTATAGCAATGGAAAGACCGGATGCGATATGCATGATAACCGATCCCCGATTTTGGCCTTGGCTTTGGTCACTCGAAAAACAAATTCGTTCTTCTATTCCAATATGCTATTGGGCACTTTGGGATGATATACCATTTCCAATGTATAATAGGCCATTTTATGAAAGTTGCGATGCTATTTTCGCTATCAGCAAACAGAGCAATAACATTCACAAATGGGTACTTGGAGGCGGTGATAATTGCTGCTATGTGAGCGACGGTCCAATGAATGGTCGTACACTTCTTCAATACTGTCCCCACGGTATTGATAGTGATATGTTTCATCCTATCGAAAAGCACGATAAGAATTTGATTGAATTCAAGAAACGAGTATTTAATGGTAAGGATTACAACTTTATTATTCTTTACAACAGTCGTAACGTTCACCGCAAACGCACAAGTAACATTATACTTGCCTATCGGCAGTTCTGTGAAAATCTTCCAAAGGAAGTTGCAGCCAAATGTGTTCTTATTTTACATACCGAAATTATGCAAGATGCAGGGACAAACTTAGTTGCCGTAAAAGAAGCATTCTGTCCTGATCATAACATCATTTTCTCACCTGGGAAACTTTCTCCGCAAGATATGTGTATGTTGTATAACGCAGCAGATATGACAGTTAATGCTTCTTGTATTCCGCCAGGGTATAAAGTTACAACTGAAAGCGGAGCAAAAAATATAGAAGAAATAAAGGTTGGTGAAAAGGTCTTAACTCATAAAGGAAAATTCAAACCAGTATTAAAAACATTTGAATATGATAATAAAGAATGTGAAATGGTTAAAATTACTCCGTTTAATCTTAATGAACCGTTGGAATTAACTTCGGAACATAAAGTATGGGCAATTAAAAAGAATAAAATGAAGAATGGATTTATGAATGAGAATGAATCCGTACAACAATATATGGAATGGATACCATCTGGAGAACTATCACCAGGAGATTTAGTGATGTATCCTCAGATCATCGACAATATGACCGAAAATGTTGTTTTTGATTTAAAAGAGTTTACATTAGAATATAAAGGTAGAAAATATCAATTTAATGACTCTGAAATATTTCTTCCACATAGCAAAAATAAATTGTGCCGAAATATTTTATTGACAAATGATTTGTCATACTTGTTAGGAAGATGGTGTGGAGATGGATCAAACAATAATATTTGTTTTAATTCCGAATATGGCAATGATGAAATAGATAAATTAGGAAAAATCTTTGTAAATGTTTTCGGAGGAAGTTATTCTATTAAGCCTCACTGTCAAAAAAATAAAAAATGCACCAATTTATTTTTTTCCCATCCATTTATAGGCATAATAATTAATTTTTTCAAAAAGTTATGTGGAGACAATTCCCAGTCAAAACATATACCGCACGAAATATTATTTAATAAAGATAAAGACATTTTACAGTCGTTTATTAATGGCCTTATAGATTCCGATGGTTATGATGGTCATACAAATAATAGTAAATACACTAAGATTGTTACTGTATCTCATATACTTCAACAACAATTAATAACCGCATTGATAAGATTAAATAAAAAGGTTCGTTTAGCAGAAGGAACTTCTGGATACAAACCAGGAAACACACATCACCAAATATATTTTACACATACCGATACAGATAATGGCTCTTCCAGAAGCTGGTTTAAAGATGGATATTATTTGATGTCTATAAATAAAATTGAGAAGTATTTTTATACTGGGAAAGTATACAATATTGAAGTAGAGGAAGATCATAGTTACGTAAGTAGTTGTATATCAGTATGTAATAGTAATGAAGGTTTTGGCCTATCATGTGCTGAAAGTATTATGTGTGGGACTCCTGTCACTGTAACAGTTACGGGTGGATTACAGGATCAAACTGGACAAGTTACAGATGAAGGAAAACCCGTTGAATTTGATGCCGATTTCGGTTCAAACAACATTGGACGTTACAAAAAACATGGTCCGTGGGCATATCCAGTATGGCCTGTAAGTAGATTGGTTCAAGGTAGCATACCTACACCATATATCTTCGATGACGTTTCCCGTTGGGAAGATTTCGCCGAAGGATTTATGTATTGGCATATGATGGGTGACCATAAGCGTGAAATATGTGGTGCCGAGGGCAGGAGATGGGCATTGAATGAAGGCGGCATCAATTCCAAAAACATGGGACAGACTTTTATCGATGGCATGGAATATGTCTTTGCTAATTGGCAAAAACCAAAGAAATTCAGCATTCATACTATAAAAGACTACGTAGGAAATACAATGCTTGATGGTCATACTGGATTTACCTTTGATAAGATTGATAAAGAAGCCTTACAAAAGAAGATTGACGCGGCGATGGATTTTCATTAATACAATTCCAATAAAATAAGTTGTCAAATTCTGACAACTCTGTTAGACTTATGCTTATGGTTACAATTCACGTACTAAATATCGAAGGCAAGGGAACGTTACCCATTCACGGAGACGGAAAAACTGAATCACTCGCCGCTGGCTATGACATAGTGGCAGTCGATGATCCAACAATAGTTGGAGAAGTTGGCCGTACTCTCAAATTGGAAGATGGAACAGAAATTCCTCTCTACAAGAACATCAGCTACCTCGAATACCACACGGCACTCAAGGTTCAACCATTACATAACAATTATGGCGAATATCACCACATTGACATGCATCCTCGATCTTCCGTTCGAAAATACAATCTTGTTCTTGCCAACAGTGTTGGATTAATTGACAATGACTATCGGGGCGAGATTCTTGTATCATTCAAATATATCTTTCAGCCCGAAGACTACGTTATCGAATTCGAGGAACTTGAGAAGGGGTATAAACCAACAGGACTGTTAGGTGGAATTAATTGGACAAAAATTTACCGAAAAGGAGACAAAATTGCCCAATTGGTTGCTGAGAAAACCAACCCTGTAAACTATGTCTTTGTCAGTGAACTGACTGCTACAGCCAGGGGAGAAAGCGGACATGGTTCAACTGGCCAACACGCACCGCCAGTGGAAATTCCCGGAGGTCTTGCTGACATTTACAACAAGGCGGGCGGTATTCCTGTCAAAAAAAGATACATTGATCAAGTTAAAGAACGTGAACACCTAGATAATACAAGTCGTCATACATCTAATGCTCCCACATTATCGACTGGAATTAGAGAAAGAAAACCATGAAAAAAGTAGTTACCGAAAAAGTATTGGAAGAAGCAAATTACTTTTGCGACAAACACCCAGACAAAGAATGTTTCTCCGAAGTAAAAACTGCTAGTTGGTATGGTAGCAACTTCGACATGACAGGGTGCGAGTTCCACCTGTGCGACGAATGTCTAGAAGAACTATACAAAGAGTTTCAACAGAAATATGGCGTAAAGCCACATGACATCGAAATATGAGTAAAGTAACGAAACTGCCCGATGGTTCTGCATTTTGTACAGCTACCATCATGTCAAAAAAGGAAGCCATGAAGATTCCTCTCAAAAAAAGACCAATTTGCTTTCGCATTTCATCTGAAATGTATCATGCGGTATTCGAAGCCATCGGAGAAGCTTCTATGTGCTGGAATCCAAGACCCAGTAAAGAAGTTTTTGCATCGGAAGAAGCATCTGACGTTGCTCTAAGACTGTGTTTCAAAATTGCTGACGAACTCGAAAAGAAAAAGAAGTAATATGAACATTTTTGAGGGGTTTTGAGTTTCGCTTGATATTTATTGTTATGAGCAAACAGCGAAAAACCGTTAATATTACGCACGATGTCTATAAACAATTGAAGAACTACTGCGATAAACGAGGATTGAAAATACGATGGTTGCTCGAAGAAATCATAGCAAAATATATTAATGAAAATCAATTGTAAACAATGCAAAACGGAATTTTCCATTACTCCGTCCAGATTTAAAGATGGCGAAGGAAAATTTTGTTCTAAAATATGTTATACCAATTATCAACACCACCAAGATATTGCCAGTGTTATTAACCATCATTGTCTAGTTTGTGGTAAGGGAATGCGGTTGACTCCATATTTGAGGCAAATGAACAGAAATTGTTGTTCTATTAAATGCCAACACGAATTGCAAAAGAAAAGAGTGACCAGAACGTGTTTGACTTGTAAAAAGAAATTCGAATGCAATCCCCGCAGAAATAAAACTTTTTGCAGTCTTAAGTGCAAAGAAAACCAATTTAAGCGAGAACTAATATGTGAACAGTGCCACAATAAATTTATAGCGTCTATCCGCCAACGGGGGCGTGGGCACGAACATTATTTTTGTTCCAATGAATGTAAGTTTATATGGTGCAAAGGAAAACCACACCCGAAAATGTCTGAATGGATGGGTAAAAATATTGCCAACGGAATGTTCATTCCCATTGCTCAAGATTACGACCAAGGATATATTAAAAATAAATCTACAGGACTTTTAGAATTTTATGCGAGCAGTTATGAAAAAGAACGCATGAAACAATTGAACGAACAAAATGTTTCATGGACGAAAAACCATAAAATTAAAATACAATATAAAGATAAAATAGGTATTGCGAGAAATTATATTCCTGATATTTTAGTTGGTCGCCATACATTAGAAGAAATAAAACCACAGAAGATGTTGGCCCAGAATAATAATCCAGAAAAATTCGCAGCGGCAACACAGTATTGTAATAATCGAAATATAAAATTTAACATTTTAACAGAAAAGGAATTAGGAATAAAGATATGAGTAAACCAATATGTGTTCTTCAGTCGCCAATTTTTACACGTTCAGGCTACGGAGATTGGGCTATAGCCATTGCCAAAAGCCTTCTGCGCTATGGAAAATTCGACTTACATCTTGCACCTACCGTTTGGGGTGCATGTAGCCGAAAGAATTTAGAAGATGAGATCAAAGACCCAGAAGGAAAAGAATTGATAGATCGTGTGCTCAAAGGAAATCTTACTCGTCAGCCAGAGGTCTTTATGCAAATGACTATTCCGAGTGAATTTGCCACTCCTGCCAAATTCAATATTGGATGTACAGCATTCATAGAATCTACGGTTCCAAAACCAGAATGGATAGAGAAAATGAACCGAATGGACTGGAACATTGTTTTATCGCAATTTAATAAAGACGTAGCAATGGGAGCCAATTACACAAAGAAGAATCCCGATGGCACTACCGAACCACTAAAAATCAACAGGCCAATGGATGTTCTATTCTGGGGTGCAGACACTCGTATCTATAAGAAGACTAATGAAAAGGTAGCAACCTTGGAAGAAGTTATGAAAAATGTCCACGAATCATTCGCATTTTTATTCGTAGGGCAATGGACCGCTGGCAACATCCGTGCAGATCGCAAGGCCATCGGATGGCTTATTAAGACGTTTTCCGAAACATTTGCAGATATGGATAATCCGCCTGCTCTTATCCTTAAGACAAGTGGCGCACAACTATGCGTCATGGACAAGTATGACTGCATAAACAAAATCAATGATGTTACAGGAATGGTGAAGCAAACCAAACCCAACGCCAAACTTCCAAACGTTTATCTGCTTCACGGAGAATTAACTGATATTGAAATGAATGCCTTATATAATCATGAAAAAATAAAGGCAAATGTTTCGTTTACGCACGGGGAAGGATGGTGTACTTTGGAAGATACACCAATTATTACTAAAGAGGGACTGAAAAACATAAAGGATGTTACAAATAAGGACGAGGTATTTACTCATATTGGACGATGGAAACAGGTAACATCGTCATTATCTCGATATTATACGGGGGAAATGAAAAAAATATCTGTTTATAATGGAATTAACACCGTACAATATCAATTTACACCAAATCACAATTGTTATGTTTATCGAAATGACAAGTTACAATGGATTCCGGCAGAAAAATTGAAATTATCGGATTATTTAGCATTACCTAAAAATTATAGTTGGAATCAATTGTCATCTATAAAAATATCAGAAATCATAAGTTGCCCGAATATTAAATTACAAAATGACGAATTAACATACATCCATTCAACCAAAACAACAATTAAAAATATAAAGGATGATATTTGCTTAACCCCGGAATTTGCAAAAATATGCGGATATTTCTTGTCAGAAGGATGCGTTTCCAAAGGAGAAATTGTATTCTGTCTCAACAAAAATGAAGAACATACAATAGCAAAAGAACTAATAGAATGTTTTAAGAGTGTATTTAAAATTAACTCATATTCCATTAAACTACACGAATCAAAAAACTCATTGAAAATAATTTTTTGTTCGGTAATTATCGGTGAATTTTTAACTGCATTATTCGGAAAAGGAGCAATACACAAAACAATTCCACCAATGTTAAAAACTGTTTCAGCGGAATTTACTGAAAATCTTATATCTTCAATTTTTATCGGAGACGGGCATTTAAAAAATAACAAAGATATATCTCTCCAGCTAGTAAATGACAACTTAATTAGAGATATACGAGAATGTTTACTGAAATTGGATATATTCTCTTGCCATGATGTCAAAGAAAATGATAGATTTAACGCTCCAGTTAGCCGTATTCGCATATCAAATTACGAATCCAATACAAAGATAATTCGTATTCTAAATAAAAACCACGAATTCAGTCATATAAAATTTCCTAGCAATAAACATTTATCTCACGGCGGAAGGCCAAAATCATGTATCATTGCGTCGGAAAATATATTATACCACACATTCAAAATAAAATCTATAGAGTCAATTCAATATGACGGAATGGTATACAATTTGTCGGTCGAAAAAGATGAAAGTTACAGTACGGAAAATTTTGCAGTACATAATTGTCATCCTGCACTATTACAAACATTAACCGGAAAACCTACCATATATCCAAAATGGAGCGGTCACTTGGATTTTCTCAATCCATCCTATGCTGAATTCTTCAATGGCAAATTGGAACCTATTCCTGGCGAAGCAGTTAACGATTGGTTTGTTAAAGAAGCCCAATGGTTCGATGTTAACTATGAAGAAGCAGGTCGTCTCATGAAGAAAATCTATTCCAATTACGATGAGAAATTGTTAGCAAAGTATGAACAACTTCGTGCCGAAAACATGGAGAAATTCTCATTACAAGCGATGGACAAATCTTTCCATGCATTATTGGATAAATATGTTCCAAAATTTGCAGTTGAGGAACCCATTCGTCTTCCAAAATTAAAACGAATAAATCTACCGGGCAATCCCCAACCCACACCAGGGACAATTAAAAATATAGAAACTGCTAGTATTGAGATGCCTGCTGGAGGATGTGCCCCTCAGAAAGATGGTCAACCAACTACTACAGTTGAAACGACACTCTCACCTGGGAGTATGGAATCACCTGCCAAGGAACATCCATAAAATGTATGCCGAATATCTCGTACTTAATTACTTGTCACGACGAGACCAAGACATTAAGAAATCTGTTTAACAGGTTAGATCAGCATATTGACAAGGAAAATGATGAAGTCATCATTCTCGATGATTTCTCTGACAACGAAGAAACAAAGAAAATTCTTTCCGAGGCATCCAATCAAGATTATGTATGCCTGTATCAACATGCCTTAGAACGTGACTATGGTAGTCATAAGAACTATGGCACCAAATTATGCAAAAATTCGTGGATATTCCAATTGGACGGAGATGAGAATCCAAGTACAACTCTTCTTCTCAATATCAAGGAGATTATTGACGAGAACTCTGACGTAGAATTGTTTACAGTTCCCCGCATAAACGATTTTCGTGGAGTAAGTCATGATCACGCCAAACAATGGGGATGGCGTCTAACACCAAGTCCGTCCTGTAAGAATCGCCTCATAGTTAATTGGCCTGATTATCAAGGCAGATGTTATCGCAATATACCAGACAAAATAAAATGGAACCGTCGTTTACATGAGAAACTCGAAGGCTACACCAAGTTTTCAGCACTTCCCGAAGATGAAGATTTAGCACTGTATCATGACAAAACGATAGAAACTCAATTGAACACGAATAAACGTTATAACGAGTTGTTTACGGTCGATGAAAACCGAGGGCATCCCGGATTTACAAATTAATGAAACTATGAAATTAGCAATTAATATTAGTGGTCATACTCGGGAAATGTGCAAAACAACTTATCCTACTCTTAAATCACAAATTTTAGATAAGTATGATTGTGATGTGTTTGTTTCAACCTTCACCCGAACTGGTAACAGACGTTTTATTAGTAACAATGGCGAACCCATCAACTCTCAAAAAATAGTAAGCGCCAAGGATATTGAACAGATTTATTCTCCGAAAGTATTGTTAATGTATGACGAATTATCACCAGAACAACTTCAATACAACCAACGTTTTCAGGGATTACAACATGCCGGGATTTTCATTAAGCCAGAATGTTGTTTTGACATGTTTAGTAAACTAATGTCTATGAACAGAAGAATAGAAGAATATTCTCGTAATAATAATGTCTCTTATGACTATATTCTTCGGTTACGCCCCGATATAATAATAGGAACATTTAATATGAACAATGCAATCACAAAAGGCATGTCATTTCAAAGACATTCAAACGACCCGGCACACCCTTACTATTCAACACTGATTGTCGATGTAACTTTTATTGGTGATTACGAAACAACTATCAAAATGTCTCATTACTGGTTAAAATGGGAAAATTTAGTTGAGCATAATGAAATTCCAAACAAGTGGAATAATGCCGAAAGTATGCTTTGTGATTTTATCAAATATTTCAATATTCCACATGTAATGCAACATGTTAATGAACCATCATCTTTTATAATATGTGGAGTACAACGGCCTTATGCATCTGGATGGTGGTAAGCAAGACTTAAGAATGTCTGTATTAAGAGAAATAATTATCGTGCCAAAATATGAATTTCACCGACGCAATTTATAAATGTAATACGGAAATACAACCTTCCGATAAATGGAAGGTCATAGAGAAAGCATATAATGATTACTTTCTGAATTACACGGGAGACCGAACTCCCAAGATACCCAAAATTATTCATCAAATTTGGCTTGGGTGTCCATTTCCTGAGAAGTATAAGATTCTCACTGACATTTGGAAAGCTAAACACCCCGATTGGACCTTCTTCCTATGGACCGAGAAGGAAATCGAAGAGTTTGGACTGACCAATAAGTGGATGTATGACAACATGAAGAACCCAAGTGCCAAATCAGATGTGGTACGTTATGAAATTGCTTATAGCTATGGAGGGATCTATGTAGATACTGATTTCTATTGCTGTAAGAATTTTGATGAATTGCTTTATCTTGACTTTTTTTGTGGTATCATTGGTTCCTACGACGGGTCATTAATCAATTCAGAAACCTGTCTAGCGCCGAGTATTTTTGCCTGTTCTCAAGGAAACGAATTAGTTGGTCAAATCATTCGGAACATTGGAAAAATAAAAACTGTACCTCGAAGTATTCCCGAAATCATGACACTTACTGGCCCCGAGATGTTTTCGCGAAAGATAATCGAAGAATTAGATAAACGCCCAATGTCCATACTCTTACCTCCGAATTACCTTTTTCCATTCCCTGCAGTACAACGAGAAACAATTCGTAATATGTCAATTCCAGAAATGGAAAATGCATTAAGCCATTACATATATCCTGAAACCTATGCAATACACTTATGGTATTGCAGTTGGCAAAAAACAGAACTACTATAAGAACTATGACATCGATTCGCTCTATCATTGAAAATTGGAAAATGGGACTAATTCCTAAAACCGAAGAAACTGAACTTTGTGCTCTCTACCGAAAATATGGCAGTGACAAAAAAACCGACGCACAACACAATTATACAAACATCTATTATCCTATCTTTCAACTTCTTCGAAATCAACAGTTCAATTTTTTTGAATTGGGGTTGGGGTCACAAAATACTTCAATTCCTTGGCACTTTAATTATCCAGGGTGCAAGGTAGGGGCGTCTGTATTTGCAGCCGAAGAATTCTTCCCTAATGCCAATATCTATGGTGCTGATATTGATTCTACTATTGCTTTAGCCCATGATCGTATAAAAACATTCCATTGCAATACGAAAGATGTCAACTCAATTAAAGCAATGTGGAATAGCCCAGAACTAAAAGATAAAACATTTGAAATTATTATAGATGATGCTTGCCATGAATTCGATGCTAATTATTGCTTCGCCGTCAACTCTATTCACAAATTAGCTCCCCGAGGACTTTTCATCGTTGAAGACTTACATGGCACAGAAAGAGCAAACGACTTCTACAAAATATCAGCATCTCTAATTTCTATGTTCAATTTGGACATTTTTGAAATCCTTCCAATGAGACTTTCAAATCTTCTTCTTATGCAGAAATCGGGAATACCTATGAAATAAAAGGTAATGTTGCACCATCCCTACAAAAGATACAATATGACATACATTCGTGGAGACTTATTCGCAGAAATAGCCGACTTCTGCTACACAGACCCGACCAACGGGAATGATAACGAGCAATTTCCTAATACTTTCTCCCGAAAAGCCGTGGAAGCATTCGATGGTATTCCGCTTATTTACACCTGTACATGCAATTGTGAAGCTATTCTCCAATTAATAATTCCGATTAAGAAAAAGACTCTATTAGTAACACACAGTACCGATTGGAAAATTACCGAGGAACGTTATAATAAGCTTCCCTGCAATGTCATTCGATGGTTTTCGCCAAACGTGGCATTTAACGGTGAACGACTACAATCAGTCCCACTTGGACTAGAAACTTTACAGCGATTCACATTTCATCATATCCACAAGATAGAAAAAATGCAAGCAAAAGTCCAAGAAGATAAGACATATAAAAATATGGTATTTATGTGCCATAGCTCTCACCAAGCCAACATTGCAGATCGAGAAGAAGCATATAAAATATTGGGAAATCGATCATTTGTTACTTCAATCTATCACCCAAATATTTTTGCATTCGACAATTACATTGACAACATCTATAGACATAAATTTGTTATTTGTCCCGAAGGAAGTGGAATAGATTGTCATCGTACTTGGGAATGCCTCTATTTAGACAGCATCCCGATAATGAAACGAAACATCAACACTTCCTACTACGAAGACTTGCCAATTTGTTTTATTGAATCGTGGGAACAAGTCACTGAGAAATTTTTAAGCAACGAATACGAACGCATTATTAATTCCGAATGGAACTTAAATAAGATTGACTTCGAATACTGGAAACAACACATACAACAACTTAAAAATGAACACGCCTCCTAAATGGAATGAATTACCACAAACTCTACAATTAGAGTATTTACTTGGGGGAAAAATCAAACTTGAGGATTGGTATATTGATGACACAATTACCAACCATAAGAAATGGACTGTCCAAGAATTCGGCGACCTTCGCAAAAAAGTCAAAAACCATGAAGTCAACTACTATGGAGAAACCGATACGTGGTTATATGAAGCCCTCGAACTCTGTCCAATAAATGGCATCAATGTTGCAATAATGGGATCAACCCAGCCGTGGTATGAAACCATCGTGTTGGAGTTTGGCGGAAACCCAACGACTATCGAATACAATCTTCCTGGATATGGACACGCTAACATGGAAGAGATTTCAATCCAAGAATACTGGAATAGCCCTCGTCAGTTTGATATAGCCATTTCCATCTCATCATTTGAGCATGATGGATTAGGACGTTATGGAGACCCACTCAATCCAAACGGAGACCTTCGGGCTATGACTGAAATGAAAAAAATTCTAAAGAAAAATGGTATCTTAATTCTTGCTGTCCCCGTGGGACTTGATAAAGTAGTATGGAATGCTCATCGTATCTACGGACCAATTCGTTTTCCAATTCTCACGACAGGATGGAAACTCGAAGGATGTGTAGGGATGGACGAATCATTCATGTCTCGTGATACAGGAGTCGGCGGAACATATCAACCAGTCATAGTACTAAGGAATATATGATAATTACCAACTATTTGGGGAGACTCGGAAACCAAATGTTCCAATATGCTATTGGAAGAATTATAGCCGAAAAGAAGAATTATCAACTTGAGTGTCATAATCACAGCGAAAATGCAAACCCATCGGTAGTCCAAAAATATTTTCCTAATGCTATTCCTATATCAAAAGGAATTCGAATCTTAGAAAACCAACTGGCATGTGGTTATACTTGTCCTCCTCCACATCATCTGTTTCAGTATATAGATATGAAAGAAATCCTAAATCATAAAGGACTTATATTTCTGCATGGATATTGGCAGAAACATTGGTACTATTCTCCCTATTCTGAACAAATAAAAAACTGGTTTCAGTATGATGATTCTACTCACATAAAGCCCGAGAAAAATGATATTGTAATTCACTTCCGATTGGGAGACATTGTAGCAGAAGGAAGAAGCATTTCAACCAACATTTTCATCGACATAATAAATAAAATAGATTATGATAGATGCATTATTGTTTCCGATACAAAAACTAGTCCAGTTCTAAATGAATTCGCATGTCTGAAGAATGTATATATAAGCGATGGAAATCTGATGGAAGACTTTACCCTAATGAGATGTGCAAAACGGCTCTTCATATCTCAATCAACTCTAAGTTGGTGGGCGGCATTTCTTGGAGACCAAGAAACAATCTATGCCCCACTAAATATCAATCCTCTCCCTGGAAATTCATGGAAAAACACTCCATTAGAAGATGACATAGACTTAGTTCCTGACAACAAAAAATTCATCAAAATATTAATATGATAAAATATAATCCCAAATTTAATCTAAAATACAAATTTCCTGGCCTAAATGTCATCCAACAGAATTATTCTCAAACATTCCAAGATATGTTTGTTCTCACTATGCTAAATGGTAAGCGAAACGGAACATTTTTAGAAATAGGCGCTCAAGATCCCATTGAAATCAGCAACACATATTTATTGGAGTCGGTATTCGGATGGCATGGAATTTCCATTGAAATAGACAATAAGTTCTCGGAATTACACAAAAAATATAGAACTAATACATTTGTCTGTGACGACGCACTTAAACTGGATTATACCAAGATATTAGCCAACTATTCAAGACAGATAGATTACTTACAAGTAGATATTGACAATTCAGCTTATGATTGCTTAATGGATTTACCACTGGTTGACTATAGATTTTCCGTAATTACTTTTGAACATGACGCATATAGAACCGCCCAAGGTTCTTATACTCGTCAAGCATCCCGAAGTTTACTGCGGAAATATGGATATACACTAATTGCGGGCAATATATCCAATATATCTCACGATGATGTTTACGAAGACTGGTGGGTTGACCCTAAAGTAGTGGACTCAAAATTAATCGAAATGTTCTGTGGGGGCGAAAACGCCTGCATACCGGGAGACGAATTATTGACAATATGATAACACCATTGCCACAACTTTTATCACAATATCATTTTACTGTTCGTGGTGTTATTCATATTGGTGCTCATCATGGACAAGAATATTCAATGTACAAAGATGCTGGCATCAAGAATATTATTATGATAGAAGCCGACCCAAATACGTTTGAGATAATGAAACAAAATGTTGGGCCAGAATGTATTCTTTTTTCCACTGCACTCGGTAACAAAGAAGGTAATACCAGTTTCTATGTTGAGGAAAGCATTAAAGGCCAAGCATCTTCATGTCTTAAACCAAGTAACTTAGGATTGAAACAATTTAGAGATATAACATGGAATCGAGAAATTAACGTATCCATAACAAAATTAGACCTGCTTCCATTTAATAAAACAAACTTCAATTTTATCTCCGTGTCGCCAGAAAACCCAAGCGTCTTTAGACCTTGGGATGAATGGCGACCCACGAATATAATAAGTTGCTTTCTGTTTCTCAATCATATATTATGATGGACAACATTGGGAGA